>Ga0154364_1172_pt1 | contig 12059 bp, 9 predicted proteins | sample RifGroA2_FD_115892 | JGI IMG/M metagenome (GOLD analysis project Ga0154364, IMG submission 115892) | Candidatus Rokubacteria bacterium GWA2_73_35 | reverse complement strand
TACTTCGCCCGGCAGAGACGGACGTTCACTCATCCAGCGTACCGACCGAGTCATCGAATTCGTTCACTTATTCCCTGACGCTGCCTAAGATGCGCCGGGGGGAGGACGAGCCCGCGCCATGATGTCGTTCCGGGACGGACGGCTCCCGAAGCTCGCGTTACCCCAGGGGAGCGTCTGGCTGCTGACCGACATCGCGGAAGCGAAGGGCCGCCAGGGCTTTTACACGAAGCAGGCGCCGCAGCTCCTCCGGGCGCTCCGCGAGATGGCGCTGGTCCAGAGCGTCGAGTCATCCAACCGCATCGAGGGCGTGACGGTGGCGCCGGGGCGGCTGCGACCCCTGGTCATCGGAAGCGCGCGGCCTCGGGACCGATCGGAAGAGGACATCCACGGCTACCGCCAGGCCCTCAACGTGATCCACACCGGCGCCCGCGATCTCGCCATCGCACCGGACCTGCTGAAGCGGCTGCACCGGATCGCGCAGGAAGCCGCCGGGGATGCCGGACAGTGGAAGCGCGTCGAGAACGAGATCGTCGAGTTGCGACAGGGGCGCGCGCCTCTCGTCCGCTTCAGGCCGGTCTCGGTGGCCGACACGCCGGCCGCCGTCGAGGAGCTATGCACCCCGTACCGTCATGCCACGACTCCCGAGAGCCTCCGCCGCAGCTCCGAGGGCTGGTACGACGGCCGGCACGATCTGCTGCCCTGGCTCGACTACTTCCTGGCCGTCATCCGGCGCGCCTACCGGGAATTCGAGGAGCGGGCGGGACAGGTCAAGACCCCGCGAGGCGCCAAGACCGCGCTCGTCGCCGCGGCGGTGGAGGGGTTCCACGGCGGCTTCACCCTGGCCCAGCTCGAGCGCGCCTGCCCGGGCGTGAGCCGAGACATGGTGCGGCGGGTGCTTCGGGACTTCCAAAGGGCCGGCCGCGTCGTGTGCCTGGGCCGGGGGCCCGGCGCCTCGTGGCGAAGAAAGGGTACTACCTCTTCAAAGGGGTAAGAAAAGAGGTAGGCCGAGCTGCGCCAGATCCTCGAGGACCTCGGGCTGACGGGTCGCGTGCGGATCGAATGAGGCGTTCGCCGGCTTTACACGCCGCCCGCGCCTCGGGTAGGCTCGTCACGTCATGGCGCTGATCGTCCAGAAGTACGGGGGCTCGTCGGTCGCCGACGCCGAGAAGATCGCGGGCGTCGCGCGCCGGGTGGCGGAGAGCGCCACGCGCAACCGCGTCGTGGTCGTCGTCTCCGCGATGGGCAAGACGACCGATGGGCTCGTCGCCCTCGCCCGGCAGATCACCCCGAGCCCCGACCCGCGCGAGCTGGACATGCTGCTCGCCACCGGCGAGCAGGTGACGATCGCGCTCCTCGCGATGGCCCTGCACGCGCTCGGCCTCAAGGCGCGCTCGCTCACCGGCCCCCAGGTCGGCCTGCGGACGGACCGCGCGCACACGAGGGCCCGGATCAAGGCGATCGCCGCCGAGCGCGTCGGCCGGGCCCTCGACGCCGGCGAGGTCGTGGTCGTGGCCGGCTTCCAGGGGCTCTCGGACGAGGACGAGATCACCACGCTCGGCCGGGGCGGCTCGGACCTCACGGCCGTCGCGCTGGCCGCCGCGCTCAAGGCGGACGTGTGCGAGATCTACACGGACGTCGACGGCGTCTACACCGCCGACCCGAACATCGTCCCCGACGCGCGGAAGCTCGGCCGCGTCGCCTACGACGAGATGCTCGAGATGGCGAGCCTCGGCGCCAAGGTGCTCCAGAGCCGCTCGGTCGAGTTCGCGAAGAAGTACCGCGTGCCGGACCGGCCCGGGATCGCCGCCCAGACCTTCGGCGCGATCGCGGAGCGGAACATCGTCGTGGACATGATCGTCCAGAACATCAGCCGCGACGGCTACACGGACATGTCGTTCACGGTGCCGCGCGGCGATCACGCGCGGGCCGTGGCCGCGCTCGAGGCCGTCGCAAAGGCCATCGGCGCCCAGGGCGTGGTCCACGACGAGCGCATCGCCAAGGTCTCGATCATCGGCGTCGGCATGCGGAGCCACTCGGGCGTCGCCTCGAGGATGTTCGCGACGCTCTCCCGCGAGGGCATCAACATCCAGATGATCTCGACCTCGGAGATCGCCGTCTCGTGCGTGATCGAGGACAAGTACGCCGAGCTGGCCGTCCGCGCGCTCCACGACGCGTTCGGGGTGGGGAGAACAGGAGCCGGCCGATGAGCACGGGCAGAGCTGCGGTCTTCTTCGGTCCCGGCAAGCCCTTCGAGATCCGCGAGGTGCCGATCCCCGACGTCGAGCCCGACGCGGTCCTGATCCGGGTCGCGCTCGCGAACGTCTGCGGCTCGGACCTGCACTTCTGGCGGGGCGACGCGCCGCTCCGCCTGCCCGAGGACGGCTGGATCTTCGGCCACGAGATGACCGGGCGCGTGGCGAAGCTCGGCGCGCGCGTCCGGACGGACTCGCTCGGCCGCCCGCTCAAGGAGGGCGACCGGGTCGCGTACACGTACTTCTACCCGTGCGGGCGCTGCTGGGCGTGCCTGCACAACGAGCCGGCGGCGTGCCCGGCGAAGATCGAGCGCCCGCTCGGCCCCTCGCAGTTCCCGCACTTCCACGGGGCGTTCGCCGAGTACTACTACCTGAAGCCGCGCGGCGCGATCTTCCTCGTGCCCGACGCGCTCCCCGACGAGCTGGTCTCGCCCGTGAACTGCGCGCTCGCGCAGGTGATCTTCGGGCTCGCGAAGGGCGGGCTCGCCTTCGGCGGAAGCGTCGTCATCCAGGGCGCGGGCGGCCTCGGCGTCCAGGCGGCGGCCGTCGCCCGGGACATGGGCGCCCGGACCGTGATCGTGATCGACCAGCTCCCCGGCCGGCTCGAGCTGGCGCGCGCGTTCGGCGCCGACCACACGCTGAACGTCCGGGAGGTCGCCGACCGCAAGGAGCGCGCGGCCCTCGTCCGCCAGTGGACGGGCGGCGTCGGCGCCGATGTCGCCTGCGACTTCGTCGGCTTCCCGGAGGTGATCCCCGAGGGGCTCGACATGCTCCGCGCCGGCGGCACCTACGTCGAGATCGGCACGATCAGCCGCGGGGCCAAGGTGGAGCTCGAGCCCTCGCTCCTCGTCTGGGGCTCGAAGACGATCGTCGGCATCATCCAGTACGACCCGTGGGCGATCCCGAAGGCGCTCGACTTCCTCGTGCGCAACCGGACGCGCTTCCCGTTCGACCGGCTGCTCTCGCACACGTACCCGCTCGAGCAGATCGACCGGGCGTTCGCCGAGAGCGAGTGGCACGCCAGGGAGACGACGGCGATCACGCGCGCGGCGCTCGTGCCCTAGTCGCAACGCCCCCCCGGGAGCCTGGGCGGGCCTGGAGACCGACGGGTACGTGCGGGGGGTCGCGGGACCACGCGGCACGCGTCCGCTGCCCCGCTGCGGCTGGGCTCCATCGGGGCGCGCGCGGCCCGCGACCCGCGCGGCGGGAACGGGTTCCCGCGACCCCCCGCACGCACCCGTCGTCCCCGAAGCCCCCGCCAGCGTCCGAGCGGCCCCGCGGCCAAGCGTATCGGTTTTTCGACTCTAGCGGCGCGCGCGGGGGCGTGCGAGCCTCCGCGCATGACGCTCTACTCGCGCCACCAGCTCCTCGTCCTCCTGGCCGTGCTCGTCGCCGCCGGCACGGGCCTCGCCGTCGGCCAGTGGCGCCGCGCCCATCCCGACCTCGCCGCGCGCCTCGAGGACTTCGACCGCGACCCCGAGGCGGTGACCGCGGTGCTGGTGCCCGAGCCCGACGGCCGGCGGCCGGGGCGCCCGCCGCCCCCGCGGGCCGCGCCGGCGGACGGAGCGCCGCTCGACGTGAACCGCGCGAGCGCCGCGGAGCTCGCGCGGCTGCCGGGCATGAGCCCGGCGCTCGCCGCGCGCATCGTCGCCGCCCGCGAGCGCGACGGGCCCTTCGCGTCCCTGGACGACCTCGCGCGCGTGCGGCGGCTCGGCCGCACGCGGCTCGAGCGGCTCCGGCCGCTCCTCACGGTCGCCGCCGCGGCGGCCGACGCCGCCGCCACCGACGCCGCCCCGGCCCCGGACGCGATGGCCGACGCCGCGCCGCCCGGCGAGTGACGCTCGCCAAGGCGCCGCTCGTCCCCCTGGCCCTGGCCTTCGCCACGGGCGTCGCTCTGGCGCCGCTGGCTCCCAGGGCCCTGGCCTGGTCGGTCTGGCTCGCGGGCCTCGCCGCGGCGCCGCTCCTGCTCGCGCGCGGGCGCACGGCGTGGGCGGCGGCCCCCGTCCTCGCCGGCGTCGCCGCGCTGGGCATGCTCCGGGGCGCCGAGCCGCAACTTCCGCCCGACCACGTGGGGCGGCTCGCCCTGCCCCGCACCGCGCGCGTCGAGGGCCGGATCGCCGCCGAGCCCGTGCGCTGGGCGCCCGACCGCGCGCGCCTCCTCCTCGACGCCGAGCGCGCCGACGCCCGGTCCGCCACCGGCCGCGTCCAGGTGACCGTCTACGGCGAGATCCCGGCGCTCGCCGAGGGCCAGCGCGTCGCCGCCCAGCTCGCGCTCTACCCGGCCGCGGGCTTCAGGAACCCCGGCACGTTCGACTACGCGGCCCACCTCGCCCGTGAGGGCGTGCGCGTCGTCGCCACCACGCGCGCGGACCGACTCGCGGCGCTCGACGCGCCGCGGCCGCCGTGGCCGGCGCGGGTGCGCCGGGCGGCGCTCGAGGCGCTGGGACGGGCGCTTCCACCCGCCTCGGCGGCCCTCCTCGGCGGGCTCCTCCTGGGCGACCGGACCGCGCTGCCACGCGACCTCGACGACGCGTTCCGCCGCGGTGGCGTCTACCACGTCCTCGCGGTCTCCGGCTTCAACGTGGCGCTCGTCGCCGCCGCCGTCTGGACCCTCTGCCGCCTCGTCCGCGCGGGCCGCCGAGCCTCCGCCGGCACCGCGATCGCGGTCGTCACCGGCTTCGCGGCGGTCGTCGGCCCCGAGCCCTCGGTGCTCCGCGCGGTCGTCATGGCGGTGCTCGTGCTGATCGCGCTGGTCCTCGAGCGCGAGGCCTCGGTCGTGAACTGCCTGGCCCTCGCCGCGCTCGCGATCCTCGCCTGGCGGCCGGGCGACCTCCTCGACCCGGGCTTCCAGCTCTCGTTCGCGGCGACCGCAGGGATCGTCCTGGCGCCGCTCCCGCGCGGGATCGTCCGGGGCGCGCTCGGCGTGAGCGCGGCCGCCCAGCTCGCGGTGCTGCCGATCGCCCTCACGCACTTCAACCAGCTCTCGACCGTCGGCGTCCTCGCCAACCTCGGCGTGGTCCCGCTCGCCGGCGCCGCGACGATCGGGGGCCTCGCGGCCGTGGGCCTGGCGCTCGCGAGCGAGTCGCTCGCGGGCGTCGCCTTCGACGCCGTCTGGCCCGTCCTGCTCGCCCTGCGCGGCGTCGTCGCCCTCGCCGCCGCCGTGCCCGCCGCCGTCGTCCACTTGCCCGCGCCCCACTGGAGCGCCCTCGCCTGCTACGCGGCCGCCCTCCTCCTCGGGCTCGCGTGGTGGCGGCGCGCGCCGCCCGAGGGCGGGGTGCGCGGGCGCGCCGCGCCGGCGGCGGCGCTCGGGCTGCTCGTCGCGGCGGGCGCGATCGCCGCCTGGCCGCTCGTGCGCCCGCCCGACGGGCGCTTGCGCGTCAGCGTGCTCGACGTCGGCCAGGGCGACGCGATCGTCGTCGAGACGCCCGACGGCCGCGCGATCCTGATCGACGCCGGCGGGGGCGGCCCCGGGCGGCTCGACGCCGGCGAGCGCGTCGTCGCCCCCTTCCTCTGGAACCGCGGCTTCCTGCGTCTGGCCGCGACGGCGGTGACGCACCTCGACGCCGATCACGCGGGGGGGATGCCGACGGTCCACCGGCTGTTCGGCGTCCCGGCGCGGCTCACCGCGGAGGGGCTCGCGCGCGCGCCCTGGGTGGCGGGCGGCGCGATCCTGTCGCGCCTCCCGCCGGCGTCCCCGCCGGCGGGCGCGGTCGCGGGCCGGCGGCGGAGCAACGACGAGGCGCTCGTGCTCAGGCTCGAGTACGGCCGCGCGTCCTTCCTGCTCGCCTCCGACATCGAGGCGGGGCGCGAGGCGGAGCTGGTGGCCGCGGGCGCGTCGCTCGCCGCCACCGTGCTCAAGGTGTCCCACCACGGCGCCCGCGGCTCGAGCACGGCGCCGTTCGTCGCGGCCGTCGGCCCGCGTGTCGCGGTCGTCTCGGTGGGGCCGCGCAACGTCTACGGCCACCCGGACGCCGGCGCGCTCGCGCGACTCGCCGCCGCGGGCGCCCGCGTCTACCGCACGGACCGGGACGGCGCCGTGCTCCTCGAGACCGACGGGCACACGCTCAGCGTCACCCGCTGGGCCGTGCGCGCGACCGAGCGCCTCTGCCTCGCCCCCGACACGACCTGCTGACGCGCTGCGCTCACGCGCGGGCCGCGCAGGGGGCGGGGGGGGCTCCCCGGCGACCCGTGTAGGCACGGTCGACACCACCGCACCGCGCCCGCGCCGGCGTCACGCCCGGTCCGCGCGCGGGCCGCGCAGGGGGCGGGGGGGGCTCCCCGGCGACCCGTGTAGGCACGGTCGACACCACCGCACCGCGCCCGCGCCGGCGTCACGCCCGGTCCGCGCGCGGGCCGCCGGGGAGCCCCCCCGCCCCCTGCGCGGCTACCGTTCGTGAATCGTGCGCGCTAGAATCGGGCGCCATGGCCCGCGTCAACGACCACTACCTGAAGCTCACGGCGAGCTATCTCTTCTCCGAGATCGCGCGGCGCGTCCGGGCCTTCCAGGCCGCGCACCCCGAGGCGCGGATCATCCGGCTCGGGATCGGTGACGTCACCCAGCCGCTCCCGCCGGCCGTCATCGCGGCGCTCCACGCGGCGGTGGACGAGATGGCGCGCGCCGAGACGTTCCGCGGCTACGGCCCGGAGCCGGGCTACGAGTTCCTCGCCGGGCTCATCGCCGAGCACGACTACAAGAAGCGCGGCGTCACGGTCGCGACCGACGAGATCTTCGTGAGCGACGGCGCGAAGAGCGACACGGGCAACATCCAGGAGATCTTCGCCGCCGACTGCGTCGTCGCGCTGACGGACCCGGTCTATCCCGTCTACATGGACAGCAACGTGATGGCGGGGCGGGCCGGCAGCGCCGGCGCGGACGGGCGCTACGACCGCGTCGTCTACCTGCCCTGCGTGGCCGAGAACGGCTTCGAGCCGCCGCTGCCCGACCGCCCCGTGGACCTCGTCTACCTGTGCTTCCCCAACAACCCGACGGGCGCCGTCCTCTCGCGCGCCGCCCTCCGGCGCTGGGTGGAGTGGGCGCGGCGGCACGGCGCCGTGCTCCTCTACGACGCCGCCTACGAGGCGTACATCCGCGAGGCCGACGTCCCGCACTCGATCTACGAGATCGAGGGCGCGCGGGAGGTCGCGATCGAGTTCCGGAGCTTCTCGAAGACCGCGGGCTTCACCGGCACGCGCTGCGCCTTCACGGTCGTGCCGAAAGACCTCCAGGGGCGCGACGCCGCCGGGCGCCGCGTGAGCCTCAACGCGCTCTGGCTCCGGCGGCAGTCCACGAAATTCAACGGCGTGCCGTACATCATCCAGCGCGGCGCCGCCGCCGTGTACACGGACGCGGGCGGGGAGCAGGTGCGGGCGCTCGTGGACCATTACATGGACAACGCGCGGATCATCCGGCAGGGGCTCGAGGCCGCCGGGCTCGCGGCCCACGGCGGGCGGAACGCGCCCTACATCTGGGTGCGGACGCCGCCCGGCCTCTCCTCGTGGGACTTCTTCGACAAGCTCCTCGGCGAGGCCCACGTCGTGGGCACGCCGGGCTCGGGCTTCGGGCCGAGCGGCGAGGGCTACTTCCGCCTGACCGGCTTCGGACAGCGGGCCGAGACCGAGGAGGCGGTCGAGCGGATCAAGCGCCGCCTCGCGCTCTGAGCGCCGCTACACCTCGTAGGCGCGGTCGAACTGGGCGCGCAGGCGCTCGAGCTCCTCGGGGTCCAGGCGTATGCCGAGCGCAAGGCCCATCTCGCCGAGGATCGTCTTGATCTCGTTCAGCGACTTCTTGCCGAAGTTCTTCGTCTTCAGGAGCTCGGCCTCGGTCTTCTGCACGAGGTCGGCGATGGTCCGGATGTTCGCGGTCTTCAGGCAGTTCGACGCGCGCACGGACAGCTCGAGCTCGTCCACGTTGCGGAAGAGGTTCTCGTTCAGCTCGGTCCGCGGCCGCTGCTCGGCCTGCGCGGTCTCCTCCTCCGGCGGCGCCCCCTCGGGGAAGTTCGTCAGCAGGTCGAAGTGGTCCTCGAGGATCTTCGAGGCCTCGCCGACCGCGGCGACCGGCGCCACGCTGCCGTCGGTCCACACCTCGAGGACGAGCCGCTCCCGCCCCTCGGCGAGCGGCTCGACCTGGAAGTTCACGCGCTCGACCGGCGAGAAATCGGCGTCGAGCTGGATCGCGTTGATCGGCAGTGCCTCGACCTCGCGCTTCTCGGCCGGCATGTAGCCGCGGCCGCGCTCAACGCACACCTCCATCTCGAGCACGCCGTCCTTGTCGAGGGTCGCGAGCGGCACGTCGGCGGTCAGGATGTCGACGTCGGCGTCCGGCTCGAAGTCGCCCGCCTTGATCACGCCCGGCCCCTGGGCCTTCAGGCGGAGGATCTTCGGCCGGTTGACGTGGAGGGCGAACACGACCTCGCGCAGGTTGAGCATGATGTCGAGCGTGTCGTCGGTGACGCCCGGGAGGTGCGAGAACTCGTGCAGCACGTTCTCGATCTTCACCCACGTCGGCGCCGCGCCGTGGATCGCGGAGAGCAGGGCGCGGCGGTAGGCGATCCCGACGGTCAGCGCGAAGCCCGGCTCGAAGGGCTCGATCGCGAGCTTGCCGTAGGTCGGGCTCTGGGCGGTCCAGTCGTGTCGCGCGGGAAGCTGAAGCTCGAGCATGAAGACGACCCCCCTTGAGGCTCGTTCCTGTGTGTGAGCTTTCCGGCCAGGCTCCAGGCCCACCAGTATACCAAAGATTCCTGCCGGCGCTCGCGTCTCCGGGGGGATGCTACACTCGAAGAATCATGCGGTTGCGCGTCGTCCTCGCCGCCCTGCTCGCCGTCGCGGGCGCCCTGGCGGCGCTCGCCTGGCTCAGCCTCACCCCGACCCCGGCGCTCGGGCGCGGGCCCCGGACCGTGGAGGTGCCGGCCCACGTGGGCCTCACGGGCATCGCCGCGCGGCTCGCCGAGGCCGAGGTCGTCCGGAGCCGGACGGGCTTCGTCCTCCTCGCCCTCATGCGCGGCAGCGCGGGGCGGCTCCGCGCGGGCGAGTACGAGGTGGGGCGCGGCGCCACGACGCCCGACGTGCTGGCGCTGCTCGAGTCGGGCCGCGTCAAGCAGCACCTCGTGCTCCACCCCGAGGGGGCGACCCTGGCCGAGCTCGCGCGCCAGCTCGAGCGCCAGCGGCTCGCCAGCGCGGCCGCGATCGCGCAGCTCGCGCGCGACCCCGGCGTCCTGCGCGCGCTCGGCGTCGAGGCGCCGAGCCTCGAGGGCTACCTGTTCCCCGACACCTACCAGCTCGTGCGCGGCCTGCGCCCCGAGGAGATCCTGGCGCGCATGGTGGAGCGCCTGCGCGCGAAGCTCACGCCGGACCTGCTGGCCCGGGCGCGCGCGCGGGGGCTCACGGTCCACCAGCTCCTCACGCTCGCGTCCATCGTCGAGCGCGAGGCCGTGGCGCGCGACGAGCAGCGGCTGATCGCCGCGGTGTTCTGGAACCGGCTCCGGCTCGGGATGCCGCTCCAGGCGGACCCGACGGTGCAGTACGCCGTCGGCGGGGAGCGCCGTGCCCTCACGCGCGCGGACCTCCAGACGGAGAGCCCGTACAACACCTACCGCTACCCCGGGCTCCCTCCCGGGCCCATCGCGAGCCCGGGGCTCGCGGCGATCGAGGCGGTGCTCGACCCCGCGCCGGTGAAGTACCTCTACTTCGTCGCGCGGGACGACCGGCGGCACCAGTTCTCGTCCACGGTCGCGGAGCACAACCGGGCGGTCGCGCGCTGGCGCCGGCTCGCCGGCACCCGCTAGACGTGCTATAAAACCCGCGACATGACGCGCCCGAACGCCGCTCGCCACAGCGCCCCCGTCACGGGCGCGCCAGCGCGCGCGCCGCTCGTCCACCGCGCCCTCAGGCGGCCGGCGCTCCGGGTGCTCGAGCGGTTCTTCGACTTCCGCGTCGAGGGCGCCGAGCACCTGCCGGCGACGGGCCCCTACATCGTTGCGGCCAACCACCACAACTACCTGGACGGCGTCGTCCTGACGCTCGCGGTCCCCCGGCCGATCGCTTTCATCGTGATGCCGCGGGTCTACCGGGCGACCCCCCTGCACCCGCTCCTGCACCGCCACGTGGGCTCGATCCCGATCAGTCTCAAGCGCCCCGACGTCGGCGCCCTGCGGCGCGCCCTCGAGCGGCTCCGGCAGGGGCACCTCGTCGGCATCTTCCCGGAGGGCCCGTTCAGCACGCGCGGCCGGCTCGAGCCCGGCCTGCCGGGCGTCGGGCTCCTGGCGCTCTGCTCGGGCGTCCCGGTCGTCCCCGCGGGCATCCGCGGCACCTACGAGGCGCTCCGGGACCGCTGGGGCTACGTCCCGCGCCGCCACCCGCTCTCCGTGCGGTTCGGGGCGCCACGGTGCTTCTCGCCCGACGGGCTGCGCGGGCGGCGGTCGAACCGGCTCGCCGTCACGCAGCGAATCATGGACGAGATCGCGGCGCTGCTCACGTGAAGCCCAAGGCCCGCCGGCCGCGCCCGGCGACGCCCCGGGCTCCGGCGCCGTCCCGCAAGCCCTGGGCCGGGCGGTTCACCCGGGAGGCCGACCCGGCGGCGGAGCGCTTCACGGGCTCGCTCGCGTTCGACCGCCGCCTCTGGCCCCACGACGTCGCCGGCAGCATCGCGTGGGCCCGGGCCCTGGCCCGGGCGGGTGTGCTCACGCCCGGCGAGCGGGACGCGATCGTGCGCGGGCTCGAGGCGGTGCGCGGCGAGCTCGCGGCCGGCACGTTCCCGTTCCGCCCGGAGCTCGAGGACATCCACATGAACGTCGAGCGCCGGCTGCAGGAGCTCGTCGGCGAGGTCGGCGGCAAGCTCCACACGGGGCGCTCGCGGAACGACCAGATCGCCCTCGACGAGCGCCTCTACCTGCGCGAGGTCGTCGCGAGCGCCGACGAGTGGCTCCGGCGCGTCGAGGAGACGCTGGTCGCGCGCGCGGCGGAGACGGTGGACGCGCCGCTGCCCGGCTACACGCACCTGCAGCGGGCCCAGCCGATCGTGCTGGCGCACCACCTGCTCGCGTACGTGTTCATGCTCGAGCGCGACCGCGGGCGGCTCCGCGACTGCGGCGCGCGCGCCGACGCGCTGCCGCTCGGGGCCGGCGCCCTCGCGGGCACGGCCTTCCCGGTCGACCGCGAGGCGCTGGCGCGCGACCTCGGGTTCCGCGCGGTCACCCCGAACAGCCTCGACGCGGTCAGCGACCGCGACTACCTGCTCGAGTTCCTCGCGGCCGCCGCGCTCACGGGCATGCACCTCTCGCGCCTCGCCACGGACCTCACGCTCTGGGCGACCGCCGAGTTCGGCTTCGTCGAGTTCTCGGACGCCTTCGCGACCGGCTCGTCGATCATGCCGCAGAAGAAGAACCCGGACGCCGCCGAGCTGATCCGCGGCAAGAGCGGGCGGCTCTACGGCAATCTCGTCGCGGTGCTGACGACGCTGAAGGGGCTCCCGCTCGCGTACAACTCGGACATGCAGGAGGACAAGGAGCCCTTCTTCGACTCGGTCGACACGCTCGAGGCGGTCCTGGCGATCCTGCCGCCGATGCTCGCGTCGCTGACCTTCCGGACGGACCGGATGCGGCGCGCCGCCGGCGAGCACTTCGCCACCGCGACCGACCTCGCCGACTACCTCGTCCGCAAGGGGCTGCCGTTCCGCCAGGCCCACGCGGCCGTCGGGCGCGTGGTGCGGTACGCGCTCGACGAGGGCAAGGCGCTCGAGGACCTCGGGCTCGCCGAGCTGCGCCGCTTCTCGCCGCTGATCGAGGGCGACGTCAAGGACGCGATCACGGTCGA
>Ga0154364_1255_pt1 | contig 12139 bp, 11 predicted proteins | sample RifGroA2_FD_115892 | JGI IMG/M metagenome (GOLD analysis project Ga0154364, IMG submission 115892) | Candidatus Rokubacteria bacterium GWA2_73_35 | reverse complement strand
TACGCGCCGATGCCGGCGACGGCGAGCACGTAGAGGATCCCGAAGAGGAACCCCAGGTTGAAGCTGGGCAGCGTCAGCTTGAAGCCGACGCCGCGCCGGCGCTCGGGGGCGAGGTTGATCCGGATCATCAGCCTTTGTCTCCAGGTCGGCGCAGCGCCAGGCCGACGACGACGGCGAACGAGGCCGCCGCGCCGGCGACCTCCTCGGCGTGGGCCGGGTCGACCTCGATGCGCTCGAAGGGCTTGGCCAGCTCGACCGGGATGCCCCAGTTCGACGAGAGGTAGTCGTTGAGGCCCGGGAGCTGCGCGCAGCCGCCGGCGAGCACGATCTTCCCGATCCGCTCGGACTCGGCGGTGGAGGCGAAGTAGTCGAACGTGCGCTGCACCTCGAGCGAGAGCTCGCGCGACACGGTCTCGAGGGCCGGCACGACGGCCTCCCAGCGGACGCCCACGTCGCGGCCGAGCTTGGCCGCCTCGGCCTGCTCGAAGGGGATCTTGAGCTGCTGGGCGATCGCCTGGGTGTAGTTGTTGCCGCCGAACGGGATGTCGCGCGCGAAGATCGTCGCCCCGCCCCGCACCACGTTGGTCTTCATGATCGAGGCGCCGATGTCGATCAGCGCGACGGCCTCGCCTCGCTCCTCGGGGAAGTTCAGCTCGAACTGGTTGCCGAGCGCGAAGCTGTCGACGTCGACGATGGCGGGAACGAGGCCCGCCTCCTCGACCACGGCCGCGTACTCGAGGACCTTCGACTTCTTGACGGCGACGAGGATCAGGTCCATCACGCCGTCGTGCTGGCCGACGCCGTGGTAGTCGAGGAAGACCTCGTCGATCGCGAAGGGGATGTGGTGCTCGGCCTCGAGCTGGACGACGTCGTGGACCTCCTTCGGCGGCACCTGCGGGATCTGGACCTTCTTGATGATCAGCTCGCGGCCGCAGATCGCGATCGTCGCGTCGGAGCCCTTGACGCCGGCCTTGCCGACGGCGCCCCGGATCGCGTCGACGACCGTCGGCGGATCCTTGATCGTGCCGTCGGCGATGACGTCGGGCGGCAGCGACGCGGTGCCCAGGGCCACGAGGCGCCAGGTGCCCCCCGACTCGCGCAACTGGACGACCTTCACCGCGCTCGAGCCGATGTCGAGGCCGAACACCTCGGGGGTCTTTCGGAAGAGGGCCATAATTAACGCCTTTCCCTTGGCTGGCTACGTAGTATAGAGGCCACGCCTCAAGGGGCCAATGTTTTCCCACCCACTACATTTGGGCGTCGGGAGGCGCTCCGCCCCTACCAATCGAATCCCGATGGCGGGATCAGCCGTCCTGCGGAGTGAAGTCCTTGGGCGTGACGAGGCTGTTTGCCTCGGTGAGGTCGAGCACCGTCTCCTTCCCGGGCGCGACGCTGACCTTCAGCTCCCACATGCGCGTGCCCGCGTTCTCCGCGGTGATCCGGTAAGCTCCTGGCGGCAGGTTCTTGAAGTCGTAGCCCCAGCCGAGCTTGAAGTTGCTGCCCTGCATCCGCACGTCGCGGTTGGCGTCGTCCTCCCCCGCGATCGCGACGGTGATCCGGACCAGGTGGTCCCTGGGCTCGATGCCGCCCCACTGGAGCCTGCCCGCAAGCCTGCCCTTGGGGGGGCCGCTCGCCGTCGCGGTGTCCGGCTTCGCCTCCTGCCGCCCCTCGGGCACCGCGCCGTCGAGGGCCCCGGCCTTCGCCAGCCACTCCCGGGCCAGCTTGACCTCGTTCGATCCGGGCGCGCCGTTGATGGCGACGAACCTGAACTGCTCGATCGTCTCCTCGCGGCGGTCGAGGTTCGAGAGCGCGACGCCGAGGGCGAACCTGAGCGAGACGTCCTTCGGCTCCTGGTTGACCGCGGCGAGGTACTTCACCACGGCCCTCTCGTAGTCGCCCCGCGCCATGAGGGCGTCGCCCTCCGCCTTGAGCTGGGCCGTGAGCGGCCCCTTGGTCGGGGCGCCGGCCGCGGGGGCGGGCGGCTGCGGCTGCTGACAGCCGCCGGCCAGGACGAGGGCGAACGCCGCCGCGACGAGGAGCCTCACGCCGTCAGATTTCCCGCCAGCTCGACATGGCGTGGAGCGCGCGCATCGTCTGGACCATGTCGACGTTCTGCTTGCTGTTCTTGATCGAGAACTGGTTGGCGTTGGCGTTCAGGTAGAACTCGAAGTAGCCGCTCCTCTCGCCCGCTTGCGACTCGAGCGCGGCCAGCGCGCCGCGGACCTTCGTGATGCTGCCGCTGTAGAAGGCCGCGGAGGTGTAGGCGCCCGTGACGATGACGATGCCGTCCCAGTCGAAGGTGCCGTAGTTCTTGAGGTCGCCGTCCTCCACGACGAGGATGCCGGCGCCCTTGATCGGGGGATCGCCGGAGGCGGTGTTCAGGCGGAGGCCGGTGAAGTTCGAGCTCGTGTCGAGCTGACCCCGGAAGTAGACGAGCTTGGGGTTGTCGCGGGTGCCGAGGTCCACGCAGACCCCCACGCAGCCGTTGACGGTGTTTGACGCGGGCAGCAGCGAGCTGCAGGCGCCCCCGCCGTTGCTGAGCGCGGGCCTGGTGCTGTTGGGCTTGCCGTCGGGGGCCGTGTCGGCGCGGCCGGCGAAGACCATGGGGCAGGCCATGGTCGACTGGAGCACGGTCGTGCCCGGGAACGCGGCGAGCTTCGCGAGGAAGCCCGACATGACGTTGGGGTTCAGCGAGGAGTCGGCCTGGATCGTGTTGAGGCCGGTCGTGAACGAGCCGTCCACCTCGCTCTTGCCCCTGACCGAGGCCTTCTTGTCGTCCGAGTTGAACGCGCTCTCGACGCGCGCCTCGTAGGTCATGCCGACGTTTTGCTGGGTGCCCGTCTGGGTCGAGAGCGCGTACTTCCGCTTGTCAGCGGGGTCGGTCGTCGTCCAGTTCGCCGCGCTGTCGCAGCTGCTCGAGCACGCGTAGTCGCGCCCGTCGATCTCGAAGTTCTGCGTGTTGATGTAGGTGTCGGCCTGGTTGCCCGGGATGTTGACCGCGCCCGGCAGCGGCGGCAGCGCCAGGCGCTTGACGACGACCTCGAGGGTCTTCACGGCGTTGTTGTACGAACCGGTCGCCCGCATGATGACGATCTTGGTCCCGATGTTCGCGTCCGTGCTCACGCCCCCCGGATCGACGGTCGTGCCCGTGAGCGCGCTGTCGGCCGCCTGGTAGTCGTTGCGGACGCTGACCGTGTAGATCCCGCTGGTGCTGTCGAGCCCCGGCAGCGACACCGCGTTCAGGGCGACGCTGGGGCCCGGGGTGGTCGGCGTCGAGAGGATGACCCAGGGGCTCGACGTGGTGGCGGACGCGAGCAGGCCCGTCCAGGAGCTGTTGGCGTCCGCGGTCGCGATGAGGGCGTTGTAGCCGACCTCGAGGCCGGCCTCGGCGAGGTAGCGGGCCCGCGTCGTGTCCGCGAGGTTGCGGGAGATCTGCGGCTCGAAGGCGCTGACGGACAGGAACGCGAGCACGAGGCCTGTGAGGGTCAGGAGGATCATCAGGGCGAGCACGAGCGCGACGCCGCGCTCGTTGCCGAGCGACGTTCTCCATCTCTTCATAACCATCAACCCTGTCGTGGGACTGCTGGGGCTGGTCGCCATGGCCGGCGACAGGCGTCCCTCTCCGGGGATCTTAGCAGGACCGCGCCCTTCCCGGGAGGGGCCGAGGTGCGCCGCTTCGCGCGGCGCGTCAGATCTCCCGCCAGCTCGACATGCTGTGGAGCCCGCGCATCTGCTGGACCATGTCGAGGTTCTGCTTGCTGCTCCGCACCGTGAACTTGTTGGCGAGGGCGTTCAGGTAGAACTCGAAGTAGCCGTTCGCCTCCCCCGCCATGGTCTCGTTCGCGAGGAAGGCGCCGCGGATCGTCGTGGTGCTGCTGGTCATGAAACCGGCGCCGACGTAGCGGCCCGTGACGATGACGAGCCCGTCCCACTTGAAGTTCGTCATCTGCTTGAAGTCGCCGTCCTCGACGACCAGAATACCGGCGCCCCGGATGGAGGGGTCCGACGCGTTCGTGCCGACCTGGAGCCCCGTGAACGACGACGAGCTGTCCAGCTCGCCGCGGAAGTAGACCAGCTTCGGGTTGTCCCGGTCCCCGAGGTCGAGCGTCTGGTTCATCGTGCAGCTCGCTCCGCCGGTGCCGCCGTTGTTGTTGACGAGCGTCGGCCTGTTCGGCTGGCTGCCGCTGCCGTTGAGCTTCATCGGGCAGGCCTTCGTGGACTGGAAGATCTGGGTCCCGGGGTACGTCGCGAGCTGGGCCAGGAAGGTCGCCATCTTCGAGGGAGTCAGCGCCGAGTCCGCGGCGATCGTGTTGAGGCCCGTCGTGGTGCCCGTCGGGTTGGTCTGGTCCTTGCCCCGGACCGAGTCCTTCTTGTTGGTCGAGCAGTTGGCGTCGCAGCTCCCTGAAGTGCCGAACGCGCTCTCGACGCGCGCCTCGTAGGTGACGCCGACGTTCGACTGGGTCCCCGTGTTCGTGGACAGCGCGTACTTGGCCGGGTTCGAGGCGTCGACGGACCAGCTCGCGTCGACGCTGCAGTTGCTCGAGCAGCCATAGTCGCGGCCGTCGATCTCGAACTGCTGCGTGTTGACGTAGGTGTCGGCCTGGGTGCCCGGGATGTTGACGGCGCCGGGAGTAGGCGGCAGCGCAAGCCGCTTGACGACGACCTCGAGGGTCTTCGTGGCGTTGTTGTAGGTGCCGGTCGCCCGCATGATGACGATCCTGTTGGCGTCCGTGGTGACGGTTTCGGTGCCCAGGGCGACGCCGGTGATCGCGCTGTCGCTCGCCTGGTAGTCGTTGCGGACGCTGACCGTGTAGATCCCGCTGGCGCTGTCGAGCCCCGGCAGCGACACCGCGTTCAGCGCGACGCTGGGGCCCGGGGTGGTCGGCGTCGAGAGGATGACCCAGGGGCTCGACGTGGTGGCGGACGCGAGCAGGCCCGTCCAGGAGCTGTTGGCGTCCGAGGTCGCGATGAGGGCGTTGTAGCCGACCTCGAGGCCGGCCTCGGCGAGGTAGCGGGCCCGCGCCGTCTCGCTGAGGTTGCGGGAGATCTGCGGCTCGAAGGCGCTGGCGGACAGGAACGCGAGGACGAGGCCCGTGAGCGTCAGCAGGATCATGAGGGCGAGCACGAGCGCGACGCCCCGCTCGTTGCCGAGAACCGTCCGCCACCTGTTCATCGCTCTGCCTCCAGACCGCGCCCCGTGCGCGCGCTCAGTTGGACCTGTTGCGGAGCCGCACCGTGTCCCCCATCGTGACCAGGATCTTGCCCTGCATCGTCGCCTGGCCCTGCACGGACGGCTGGGTCGTCATCGAGATCCCGACCGACCTGATGCACTGCGATGTCGCGGTCGTGTTCCCGTTGGGGTTGACGGGGTTCCCGACGTCAAAGTACGTGAAGGAGAGGCTGGTGATCCCCGTCACGAGCGTCACCGGGGTCGCGTCGATAATGACCTCCTGGCGCGTGAGCGTGCCGGTCCCGGCGTTGTACGTGTAGGTGATCTGCTCGCCCCGCTGCGTCGTCGTGGGCGTGCCGTCCGCGCCGACCACCGTGTAGTTCACGGTGCTGACCGTGTTGATCGCGCCGGAACCGTCCCAGTCGTTCTGGATCGTGACCTTCGTCGCGGGATTCGTGTTGTCCGGGAGGATGGCGGCGAACCCCCTGACCGGGGTGGTGTTGCCCACGGTGGGAGTGTTGGGGCAGTTGGCCGTGACGGGGAGGGTCTCACAGGTGGGACAGAACCCCGCGTTGCGGATCTCGTCCACCATCCGGTCGATTGCGACCCGCAGGTTCTGCTGCGCCTCGATCTGGCGGGAGCCGACCAGGTAGCTCTGCTGCCCGCTCTGCAGCATGGTCAGGAGCCCCGCCATGACGAACGCAATGACCGCGCAGGCCACCAGAAGCTCGGCGAGCGTGAACCCGTGCTGCGAACGGACGCGCGCGCGTGCCTTCATCGCAGTACCCTCAGGTTCTCGGGGCCAGCATGACGACGACGGTGACCTGCCGCTCCTGGCTCAGGTCGCCGCGGCCCGTGACCGGCTTGTAGAAGACGGAGACCGTCACCAGCTTGCAGTCGGTGTTGCACGGCGCGCCCGCCGCGCCCGGGTTGTCCTGGATCCGCGTCGTCCGCCGGTAGGACGACGCCCCGCCAATCGACCCGTAGGCCTCGGAGACGACGTTTCCGGCAAGCGAGGCCGTGTCCCCCAGGCAGGTCGTCGACGGATGCGGCGGGGCGCAGGTGGCGTTGAAGCTCGTGATCGCGAGGTTCTTGAGCTGCTCGAGGCGCTGCTCGGCGAGGAAGGTGGCTTGCGTCTCCCCCTTGCCGGTCTCGACCCCGCTCGTCGCGTACTGGAAGCCCGTCGCGACGGCCAGGAGGCCGATCGAGAGCACGAACGTCGCCACGAGCACCTCGGCGAGCGTGAACCCGCACTCCACCCTCCCTCCGAGCCCGAGCCGTCTACGCGTCATTGCACCCTCACCTGTCCCGCGGCGGAGACGACGACGTCCCGCGTCTTGCCGGTCGCCGGGTGGGTCACCCGCAATGTGGCCGCCGTGCTCGCGGCGCCGAGGTTCGTGAAGACGATGCTCGCGCCGCTGGCGAAGCTCACCTGCATGCCGCCCGTGAGCCTGATCAGCCCGGCCGCCGTCGTGCCGATCCCGGTGAAGACGGTGCCGGCGCACCCGCCGGTCCGGAGCGTGATCGCGGTGCCGCTGACCTGCGCGCAGACCGTCGTGTTGCGCGAGATCGCGAGATGGCGGCCGCGGTTCACCGCGGCGGCCAGCTCCTCGGCGCCGGCCTGGAGCGTCGAGACCTGCCAGTAGCTGATCAGCGACGGCGCGGCCAGCACCGACAGGACGCCGATCATCGCGATGACGGCGAGGAGCTCCGCCAGCGTGAAGCCGCGCGCAGCGCGCGCGTCTAGCGCCCGAACCCGCTCAGGTACCATTCCACCACCTTTTCGCCCCAGAAGAGCGCAGCTAGTCCACCGGCTGCAAGGAAAGGGCCAAACGGAATCGGGTCTTTCCGGCCGACCCCCCCGGTCGCCAGGAGCGCGGAGGCCACGGTCCCCCCCAACAGGATACTCACGAACAGGGCGAAGAGAAGGGCCTTCCAACCGAGGAATGCGCCCAGCATTGCACCGAGCTTGGCGTCCCCGAGCCCCATCCCCTCGGTCCCGGTGACCAGACCGTAGCCGATGACGATGGCCAGAAACACACCACCGCCGACGAGGATCCCGAGGACGGAGTCCAGCCAGAAGACGCGCTGGGTCGCCAGGCTGGCAACCAGGCCTGCCAGAATGCCCGGCAGGCTGATGACGTCCGGGATGATGCGGTGGCGGAGGTCGATGCCGGTGATGGCGACGAGCGCGGCGAGGAAGACGGCCGCGACGACGAAGTCCACGGTGGGCCCCAGCTCGAGCCACGCGAGCAGGAACACCGCCGCGGTGACGATCTCGACGAGCGGGTACTGCCAGGAGATCGCCATCCCGCAGGTGCGGCAGCGGCCGCGCAGCGCGAGGAACGAGAGCACCGGGACGTTGTCGTGCCACGCGAGCGCCGTCCCGCAGCCGGGGCACGCGGAGGCCGGACGCCACAGGCTCCGGCCCTCGGGCAGGCGGAGGATCACGACGTTGAGGAAGCTGCCGACCGCGAGCCCGAGGAGGCCGACGGTGACCGCCGCGCCGACGGGCCAGGCCTCGGGGGCGAGCCCCGTCATTTCACCATTCCGTCACGAGCGCGGGGGCGATGAGCCGCGCCATCTTCGGATCGAACATCCCGAGGATGCCGTAGGTGGTGCGGGCGGCCCGCAGGTCGCCGAGGTCGAGGTAGACCTTCGTCAGTCCGAACCACGGCAGCGGCGTGTCGAACTTGAGCTCGACGGCGCGCCGGTAGCTCGCGAGCGCCTCGTGCGGCCGGCCCAGGTCGGCCAGCACGAGGCCGATGTTCGAGTGGGCGAGGGCGTAACCGGGCTTGAGCTCGACCGCGCGGCGCAGCGCGACGAGCGCCTCGTCGGGACGGCGCGCCCTGATGAGCGCCACGCCGAGGTTGTTGAGCACGCCGGCGTTGTCCGGCCGCAGCTCGAGCACCCGCTTGAATCGCTCGATCGCGAGCCCGACATAGCCCTGCTGGCCGAGCAACACCCCCAGGTTGCTCTGGCAGATCGAGCAGGCCGGGTCGGACTCGATCGAGTACCGCCACAGCGTGTCGGCGTCGCGCCAGACCTGGACCTGCTGCACGGTGAGCACGGCCAGGCCCAGGCCCCACGCGATCCCCGCGCCGGCGAGCGCCTTGAACAGCGCCGGCCTCAGCCGGCCTTCGGCCCCGGCGCGCGCGACCAGCCCGGCGGCCCCGCCGACGAGGAGCGCGAGCCCGAGGCCCGGCAGGAAGCTGTACCGGTCGTTGGTGAGCTGGAAGCCCGAGTGCACGATGCCGATCACCGGCCCGAGGGCGATCGCGTAGTAGGCGAAGACGGCGAGGCCCGCCGGCCAGCGTCGCGCGATGGCCGCGAGCGCCGCGACGGCGGCGCTCACGCCGATCGCGGGCACGAGGAACCGGGCGTCGAGCAGGCTCACGCGCGCCGGCAGTTCGTAGAGCGGGCTGAGTCTGAGCGGCAGCACCGTCTTCTCGACGTAGAACCAGAGGCTGTAGAAGCTCATGCCGACCCGCGCCGAGAGGGGGTAGCGCTCGAGCGAGGTGATGAAGAGGCTCGCCGCCTGGGCGTAGTACGTGACGACGGCACCCGCCACGCCGAGGACCACGAACGGCAGCTTTTCGAGCCAGACCCGCCGCGCCGCGGGCCCCGCCCACCCGCCCCAGCCGCCACCGAGCCGGCGGAGCGGGTAGACGTCGAGCAGGATCAGGACGGCCGGGAGCACCATCACGCTCCCCTTGGAGCCGAGGGCCAGCAGGTAGAAGCCGATCGACGCGACGAGCGCGCCGGCGCGCCGCCCGCCGCGGGCGCCGACCGCGCGGACGTACGCGAGGACCGTGAGCAGGTAGAAGAGCCCCGAGAGCACGTCACGCCGCTCGGTCGCCCAGGCGACCGACTCCGCGCGCAGCGGGTGCAGGGCGAAGAACAGCGTCGCCGCGACGGCGGCGACGCGCAGCGGCGCCCCGGCGAGCGTCGTCGCCTTCGCGAGCAGCTCGAGCGCGACGAAGTAGAGCACCGCCATGCTCGCGGCGTAGATCAGCAGGCTCGTGAGGTGGTAACCGCTCGGGTTCATCCCCCACAACTCGTAGTCGAGTCCGAACGTGAGCCATGTGACCGGGATGTAGTGGCCCATCAGGCGCGTCGTGAAGAAGTATTTGAGCTGGGGCGCCCCGAGACCACGCCAGTTCGGATTCTTGTAGAGAGTGATCTCGTCGTCCCAGTCGACGAACCCGTTCCAGAGCGCCGGCGAGAAGACCGCGAAGGTGACCAGCGCGATCGCGAGCGGGACCACGCCGGCGCGGAGGGCGCGGGCGACCGCGCCGAGCATCGCGTCCTGCGCGCGGTCGGCGATCGGGACGGCTGGAGGGGCTGTCGCGACGTTCGTGGTCTCCATGTTGGACGCTAGCTAGGCTCCTTAGCTAGGCTCCTTATGATGGCACGTCGAGCGCTGCTGGGAATGCAACCCGCACGGGAGGAGGGGCGCCTCCCCCGTGCGGGCCCCGAAGTCCGCGGAGCTTCGCCGCGCGGGGGCGACGCCGTGGTGCCGTCACCCGTGGACAGAGCTTGTACGTTGCCTCGCCCGCCACGCTGCAGAACCGATGCCATGGTCTCCAACGGCCTCGCGTCTAGCCTTTTCATTCAGTTGCGCATATCACCGTGAGCCCGTCTGCCCCCGCGTGGCCAGAAATGTCACATGAGGGCGAGAGGGTTCCCGTTGGCAAGAGGGCCGCCGGCTCTCAGTCTCCGGAAAGAATTCAGGCGGGGAGGACCACAAAGGCCCTCCCCGCCGGGGAGACAGAAGACCTGCCGCTACGGCCTTACGGAGCCGCCGCCGAGGTGGAGTCACCCGAGGCGGTGATGCTGAAGGTTCCCGCCGCGGTGTCGGGGGTGTAGGCGTAGCCCGTCCAGCCGGCCGGGACCGCGGGGGTTGCCGCCATGAACGGGCCCGCGATCTGCCCCTGGCTGTTGGACGCCGTGGTGTTCAGCAGGGCGAGCGAGGCCGGGACGTTGCCCATGTGCGCCGAGTAGATGGAGACGGCCGAGGCCAGCGCCCGCGTGTCCGCCTGGGCCTTGGCGATGCGCGCCCGGGCCTGGACGTTGGCGTAGAGCGGGATGGCGATGGCCGCCAGGATGCCGATGATCGCCACGACGATCATCAGCTCGATCAGCGTGAAGCCGCGCTGATCACCGAGCTTGCAGCGCTTCTTGGTCCACCAATGGATCATCGAATCCTCCTGTCTGTGTGGGTGGTCTCGTCTTTCGGGCTGCAGCTTCGGTGCCACCCGAGCCCCCGAAGCCGACTCCTTCTTTTTCGCGCCCTTCCGCCCGTTGCGACTTCCGGTTGACGCCGCCGACTGACCGCGGTTGGCAGCCCCATTGACCAAAACCGTCACATCTAAGGCAGCAGCACCGTGGCGCCGTCGCCGCTCGCCGAGACCGACCAGGTGTCCGCGGCGGTGTTCGGCGTGTACGTGTAGGGGCTCGTCCAGCCGGCCGGCGTCGAAGGCTCCGAGGCCAGGAACGGCCCTGCGGTCTGGCCGAGGCCGTTGATCTGGACCGCGGTCAGCGCCGCGAGCGACGGCGGTACGTTGCCCATGTGCGCCTGATAGAGCGACACCGCCGCGTTGATCGAGCGCACGTCGGCCTGGGCCTTGGCGACCCGCGCCCGAGCCTGCATGTTGGCGTAGAGGGGAATGGCGATGGCCGCCAGGATGCCGATGATCGCCACGACGATCATCAGCTCGATCAGCGTGAAGCCGCGCTGATCACCGAGCTTGCAGCGCTTCTTGGTCCACCAATGGATCATCGAATCCTCCTGTCTGTGTGGGTGGTCTCGTCTTTCGGGCTGCAGCTTCGGTGCCACCCGAGCCCCCGAAGCCGACTCCTTCTTTTTCGCGCCCTTCCGCCCGTTGCGACTTCCGGTTGACGCCGCCGACTGACCGCGGTTGGCAGCCCCATTGACCAAAACCGTCACATCTAAGGCAGCAGCACCGTGGCGCCGTCGCCGCTCGCCGAGACCGACCAGGTGTCCGCGGCGGTGTTCGGCGTGTACGTGTAGGGGCTCGTCCAGCCGGCCGGCGTCGAAGGCTCCGAGGCCAGGAACGGCCCTGCGGTCTGGCCGAGGCCGTTGATCTGGACCGCGGTCAGCGCCGCGAGCGACGGCGGTACGTTGCCCATGTGCGCCTGATAGAGCGACACCGCCGCGTTGATCGAGCGCACGTCGGCCTGGGCCTTGGCGACCCGCGCCCGAGCCTGCATGTTGGCGTAGAGGGGAATGGCGATGGCCGCCAGGATGCCGATGATCGCCACGACGATCATCAACTCGATCAGCGTGAACCCGCGCTGGCTTCCGCCCGCCGGGCGGCGTTCGTTCGACCCCCGAGCCATTGAGAGTCCCTCCATCCGAAGTTCGGTCAACTGCCCCGATGCAGGGGTGATGCCGAAGCCCGAGAAATCACCTAACCCAGCGCCAGCAGGGACCTTTCGACATCGGGTTCGCGGGAAGCCCGGCGCTGGAATGACGCACGTTGTAAGACGGGTGACAGCCAGCGTCAGCGGGGCCCGGCGCGCGCCCCGTGCTTCTGGAGCTTGTAGCGGAATTGCCGGAAGCTGACCCGGAGCAGCTCGGCGGCCCGCGTCTGGATGCCGCCCGCGCGCGCGAGCGCCATCTGGATGTAGCGGTGCTCGATCCGGTCCAGCGTCGTCTCGAGATCCAGGCCCTCGGGCGGGATCTCGAGCGGGATCTCCTGGGCCTCCGGCGGCCGCCGGAGGTCGGGTGGCAGCGCCTCGGCCCCCACGACGTCGCCGCTGCCCAGCACGAGCGCTCGCTCGACGACGTTCTCGAGCTCGCGGATGTTCCCCGGCCAGCGGTGCTGCTCGAGGACGGCGAGCGCCTCGGGCGTGACGCCCCGGACGGTCTTGCCGAGCTCCGCGGAGATCTTCTGGATGAAGTGCGCGACGAGCAGCGGGATGTCCTCGCGGCGCTCGCGCAGC
>Ga0154364_1104_pt1 | contig 12199 bp, 15 predicted proteins | sample RifGroA2_FD_115892 | JGI IMG/M metagenome (GOLD analysis project Ga0154364, IMG submission 115892) | Candidatus Rokubacteria bacterium GWA2_73_35 | reverse complement strand
CGTGCGGCGCCACGGCCTGCCACAGCGCGAGCCAGGCCCCGGGGCGTATGGCCGCGGGCCTCGCGCCGGCGATCGAGCGGATCAAGCGGGACGGACGGCTGGTCTTCGAGGAAGGCGCCGGCGGAGGCGCCGCGCGCGTGGAAGCCGTGCGCAGGAGCGTGGACGCCGTCCGGAGCGTGACGGAGCCCATGCTGCAGGCCATCCACGCGCGCGGCGACCAGCTGGCGCGGGAGGTCGCGTGGGTTCGCCGCCGCGCCAGGCTCCTGACGGCCGGGCTGGGCGTCGCGATCGTGCTCGCCGGGGCGGGCGCCGCCATGCTCATCGCGCGGCGGATCGCGCGCCCCCTGCACGGGCTGCTCCGGGGCATCCGGCGCGTCATGGCGGGGGACTGGAGCTACCAGGTGCGCACGCCGCCCGCGGGAGAGATCGGCGAGCTCGCCTCGGCCTTCAACGCGATGGTCCGTGAGGTCCGGGAGCGCCGCGCGGAGCTGGAGGAGCACAACCGGACGCTCGAGGAGCGGGTGCGCAGGCGGACGGAGGAGCTCAGGCAGAAGGAGCACGCACTCGTGCAGTCCGAGAAGCTGGCGTCGCTCGGCCTGCTCGCGGCGGGGGTCGCCCACGAGCTGAACAACCCCCTCACCAGCATCGTGTTGAACACCAACCTCATGCTCGAGGAGGCGGACGAGGGGTCGCAGCTCCACGGAGCGCTGCGGAAGGTGGACGCCGACGCCGCACGGTGCCGGCGGATCGTCGAAGACCTGAAGACGTTCGCGCACGTGCGCCAGGTCGAGCGCGCGCCGACCACGGTGGAGACGCTGGTCGGGCAGGCGCTCGCGTCCACGGCCCACGAGCTCGACCGGCGGGCGGTCACCGTCGAGCGCGATCTCGCGCGCGACCTGCCGAAGGTGCCGTGCGACCCGACGCGCATGGTGCAGGTGCTGGTCAACCTCCTGGTCAATGCCGCCCAGGCGGCGCGTCCCGGAGGCCGCATCCGGCTCCGGGCGTGCGATGACGGCGAGTGGGTCCGCTTCGAGGTCGCGGACGAGGGGCCAGGCATTCCGGTCGCGCACCGGTCGCGGATCTTCGATCCCTTCTTCACGACGAAGCCCGACGGAACCGGCCTTGGCTTGTCCATCAGCCACGGCATCGTGAGCGAGCACGGGGGGCGTATCGAGGTCGAGAGCTGGACGCGGGACGACGCGGGGCCGGACGGCAGGACGGGCACGCTCGTGCGGGTCCTCGTGCCAGTCCAGGAGGCCGGGCAGTGAGCCAGCCGAGGCCCGGGCGGGTCCTCGTCGTCGACGACGAGGCGAACATCACGGACGCCGTCCGGCGGGCGCTCGAGCGCGTGGGCTACGCGGTCGACGTCGCGGCGGACCCCGACGAGGCCTGGGCGCGCCTCGAGCGGACCGTGCCGGACGTCGTGATCTGCGACGTCCGGCTGCACGAGGCGGACGGCCTGGACGTGCTCGCGCGGATCCGGGAGCTCTATCCCGAGATCGCGGTGATCATGATGACCGGGTACGCGTCGATCGAGTCGGCGGTGACGTCCATCAAGGCCGGTGCCGTCGACTACCTCGCCAAGCCCTTCAACCCGGGACAGCTCCGCCACGTGGTGGCGAAGGCCATCGAGCAGAAGCGGCTCCTCGAGGAGAACCGCTACCTCAGGTCCCAGCAGGGGGCCGCGGACGGCGTCGTGATCGGCGAGAGCCGGGCGATGCGGGACCTCTTCGAGACCGCCGAGAAGGTGGCCTCGACGGACTCGAGCGTGCTGATCATGGGGAGGAGCGGCACGGGCAAGGAGGTCCTGGCGCGCTTCATCCACGCCTCGAGCCCGCGGCGCGACCGGCCCTTCGTCACGGTCAACTGCTCCGCCATCCCCGCGAGCCTGATCGAGTCGGAGCTGTTCGGCCACCGGCGCGGCGCCTTCACCGGCGCCGTCTACAGCCGCCGCGGGAGCTTCGAGCTCGCCGACGCCAGCACGCTCTTCCTCGACGAGATCGGCGAGATGCCGATCGAGATGCAGTCGAAGATCCTCCGCGCGCTCGAGGAGGGGCGGGTCAAGCGCGTCGGGTCCGAGGAGGCCGTCGACGTCGACGTCCGGATCATCGCGGCGAGCAACAAGGATCTCGAGGCGGAGACGAAGGCCGGGCGCTTCCGGGACGACCTCTACTGGCGCCTGAACGTCGTCCAGCTCGTCGTGCCGGCCCTCGGCGAGCGCCCCGAGGACGTCGTCCCCCTCGCGCGCCACTTCCTGGCGACCTACGCGCGCGAGCAGAAGAAGCCGGTGGCGGACTTCTCGCCCGACGTCCTCGAGGCCTTCGCGCGCTACGCGTGGCCCGGCAACGTGCGCGAGCTGCGCAACGCGGTGGAGCGCGCGGTCATCTTCGCCGAGCCGGGCAGGCCGATCCGCCTGGGCCACCTGCCGGCGTACCTGCGGCCGGGCGGCGAGCCGGCGGCGCCGGGCAGGACCTTCCGGACGCTCAAGGAGGTCGAGGCCGAGTACATCCGCGAGATCCTCGACGCCTTCGGCGGCAATCGTACGAGGGCGGCGGAGGTGCTGGGGGTCTCCGTCGTCACCCTCTGGCGCAAGCTCAAGCGGGAGAACGGCGAGGACGAGGGCGCCCTCATCGGCCAGTGACCCGGCCGTTCAATCTGAACAGGGCCCGCATCGTCTTCTTGACTCACCCGCCGTCGTTTCCTATGGTGGCGGAGTGATCCAGGCATGATGGAGGAGCTGAGGAAGGATCCGACTCGTGGCGACTGGGTGCTGATCCGCCCCAAGGGCGAGCCGCCCGCGCCGGCGCCGTGCCCGTACTGTCCCGGCGCCGAGCATCTGTCGGGCCCCGAGATCGCCGCGTACCGCAAGGAGAACTCGCCGGCCGACGGACCCGACTGGACGGTGCGCGTCGTGCCCGAGTCTGACGCGTATTTCCGGACCGAGTGGGAGCTGGTGCGCGAGGGCGTGGGCATGTTCGACACGATCACCCCGCGCGGCGCGAGCGAGCTGATCGTCGAGTCCCCCCGCCACGACGACACGCCGGCGACGATGGACGTGGAGACGATCGAGTCGGTGCTCTGGATGTATCGCGATCGGCTCCTCGACCTCAAGCGCGACGGCCAGATCCGCGACATCCTGATCTCGCGCCGGCACAGGAAGCCGGGGGTGCCGGCGCACCATCCCTACTCGCGGGTCACCGCGATCCCGATCGTCTTCTACGAGACGCGGCGCGAGCTGCGCGAGGCCCGCGAGTACTACCAGTACAAGCGGCGCTGCGTCTACTGCGACATGCTGCGGCAGGAGATCGGCGCCGAGGAGCGCATCGTGCGGCTGACGCCGGCGTTCGCCGCCGTGGTGCCGTACGCGCCGCGCGTGCCGCTCGAGACGTGGATCGTGCCGCGGCAGCACAGCTGCTCCTTCGAGGAGGGGCTGACGCCGGAGATCGGACGGGATCTCGCCCGGCTGCTCTCGGAGTACTTCCGCACGCTCGCGGCCGGCTTCGGCGATCCCGGGTACGAGCTTGCCCTGCGCACCGCGCCGAACCTCCGCTCGCGGATCCTGCAGGGCGACTGGGCCACGATCCGCGACGACTACCACTGGCACATCCAGGTCGCCGCGGAGCCCGAGCGCGCGAACCGCGTGGGCGGCATCTACATCAGCGAGACGCTCCCCGAGGCGACCGCGGCGAAGCTCCGGGACGCCTGGCCGCAGCCGTCAGTCTGATCGTCGTCGAGGGGAGCGTCCGCCAGGGACGCCGCGCTACTGCGGCACCGCCTGGCAGCCGAAGCCGAAATTCGTCTCGACGTAGACCGTGGACGGGCCGCACTGGATTCTGGGCGGCCTGTCGGGCGCGCAGAGGAAGGTCTTGCTGCCCTTGTACGTGCCGACGGCGCCCCGCGGATGCCAGCCCGACGGGCACGGATTCTCGCCGGGCCGGACGCCCGGCGGCGCCGGCCGCGCGGTCGCCGGCGCGTCGACGGTGAGCGCGATCGTCGTGTCGCCCTGGCAGGGGTTCGACGACGGCTCGCGGGGCTTGACGGTCACGAGATAGATGCCGGCCGTGCGGAAGGTCTTCGTGAAGGTGTGCGGGAGCTGGCCCGCGACCCGGTGCTCGGTGGGCTCGCCCCCGCCGTAGACGACCGAGAACTCGCAGCCGCCGCTGCCGAGGAGCGTGAACGTCACCGGCTGGCCGGTCACGGCCGGCGAGGGGCTCGCGCTCATGCCGAGGACCGTGCCGGCGGCGTGGGCGCTCGCCGGGAGCAGGAGCGCGGCGGCGAGCGCCGCCAGCGCGCGGGCCGGGCGCGGGATCCTGGAGGCTCCTTTCCGACGTCGGTTCAGGGGTAGAGGCCCCGGACGCGGTAGCCCTCGGCGACGCGGCGGACGCCCTCCATGAGCGCCGCGGTCCTGAGATCGGTGCCCTCCTTGGCTCCGAGCGCCCAGACACGGTTGAACGCGCGCGTCATGACCTCCTGCAAGCGCGACGTGATCTCGCTCTCGCGCCAGAAGTAGTACTGCAGACCCTGGACCCACTCGAAGTAGGAGACGATCACGCCGCCCGCGTTGGCGAGGATGTCGGGGATCACGGTGACGCCGCGGTCGCGGAGGATGGCGTCGGCCTGGGGCGTCGTCGGCCCGTTCGCGCCCTCGGCGACGATCGTCGCCCTGACCCGGTCGGCGTTGTCCTCGCGGATCTGCGAGCCGACCGCCGCGGGGACCAGGACGTCGCACGGCCGCTCGATCAACTCCGCGTTGCTGACCGGCTCGGTGCCCGGGAAGCCGGTGACGCTCCCGCTCTCGGCGACGTGCGCCTCGAGCTGGCGGATGTCGAGGCCGTGCGGGTTCCAGATCCCGCCCTGGACGTCGCTCACCCCGATGACGACACAGCCCTCGCGCCAGAGCAGGCGGGCCGCCACGCTGCCGACGTTGCCGAAGCCCTGGACGACGACCGTGAGGCCCTGCAGGCTCTGCCCGAGCCGGCGCGTGGCCTGGTAGAGCGCGTAGACGATGCCGCGCCCCGTCGCCTCGCGGCGGCCCGCCGAGCCGCCGACGATGAGGGGCTTGCCCGTGACGACGCCGGGCACGCTCTTGCCCTGGGTCATCGAGTAGGTGTCCATCATCCACGCCATGGTCTGCTCGTCCGTGCCGAGGTCGGGGGCGGGGATGTCGAGGTCCGGCCCGATGAGGAGCATGATCTCGGTCGTGTAGCGGCGCGTCAGGTGCTCGAGCTCGCGCCGGGAGAGCGAGCGCGGGTTGACGCGCACGCCACCCTTGGCGCCCCCGTAGGGCAGGCCGATGAGGGCGCACTTCCAGCTCATCAGCATCGCGAGCGCCGTGACCTCGCCCAGGTTGACGTCGTCGGCGTATCGGAGGCCGCCCTTGGTGGGCCCGAGGACGGTGCTGTGATGGACCCTATATCCCTGGAAGACCTCGGTTTTTCCGCTGTCCATCAGGATGGGCACGGACACGACCAGGGCTCGCCTGGGGTACCGGAGGCGCTCGTGGATGTCGGACTCGAGGCCGAGGCGGATCGCGACCTGGTCGAGCTGGGCCCGGGTGGTCCTGAACAGGTGGGAGTCGAACTCGGGGTTGTCCATCAGCGAGGGCCTTTCACTTGACATTTCCCGGTGGACGGGTCAGAATCCGACCGAAAGAGTCGCCGATCGGATCTGTCGCCGATCCTGTCAGGTCGGGCGAGCCGAGCACTCTTTTGGGATATACGAATCCGCGACGGAAGGCGAGGAATTAGGATGCTCCGCTTCACCAAGCGCGCCGACTACGGTCTGATGGCGGTCCACTACATCGCCGTGAACGACCGGCTCGGCGCCGTGAGCGCCAAGCGGATCGCCGAGGAGTTCGGCATCCCGCCCGAGCTGCTCGCGAAAATCCTCCAGCGGCTCGCGAAGCGCCGGCTCATCGTGAGCCAGAACGGCCCGAAGGGCGGCTACGTGCTCGCACGGAACCAGGACCAGATCTCCGTCGGGCAGGTCGTGCGCGCGCTGGAGGGCCCCATCAACATCGTGAGCTGCCTGGACCACAGCGGCTGCCCGCAGGAGGCGCGCTGCAACCTGAGGCGCCCGGTCCAGAAGCTCCAGGCGGCGATCAGCGAGATGCTCGACGCGATGAGCCTCGCGGAGCTGACGGCCGACCGCGTCCCGGAGATCCTGTCGATCCGCGGGTGAGGAGACCGAGCCCATGGCGCTGAAGTTCCCCATCTTCATGGATGCGCAGTCGACGACGCCGTGCGACCCGCGGGTCGTCGAGGCGATGCTCCCGTACTTCACCGAGAAGTTCGGCCACCCGGCGAGCCGCAACCATCCCTTCGGCTGGGAGGCCGAGGGGGCGGTCGACGCGGCCCGCCAGAGGATCGCCAGCCTCCTCGGCGCCCGCGATCCGAAGGAGCTCGTGTTCACGTCGGGCGGCACCGAGGCGATCAACCTCGCGCTCAAGGGCGCCGCCGAGATGTACCGCGAGAAGGGCAACCACATCGTCACCACGATGATCGAGCAGCGCGCGGGCCTCGACACGTGCAAGCGCCTCGAGCGGCAGGGCTTCGAGGTGACCTACGTGCCGGTGCGCCCGAGCGGCCTCGTGGACGTCGACGACGTGGGCCGCGCCATCACGGACCGGACGATCCTCGTCTCCGTGATGTTCGCGAACAACGAGATCGGGACGCTCCAGGACGTGGCGGCGATCGGCAAGCTCGCCAAGGCGCGCGGCGTCATCTTCCACACCGACGCCACGCAGGCGGTCGGCAAGGTGCCGGTCGACGTGGAGGCGATGGGCATCGACCTCCTGTCGTGCACCGCGCACCTCATGTACGGGCCGAAGGGCGTCGGCGCCCTCTACGTGCGGCGCCGGGGCCCGCGGGTGCGTCTCCAGCCGATGCTCGACGGCGGCGGGCACGAGCGCGGGATGCGATCGGGCACGCTGCCGGTGCCGCTCATCGTCGGCTTCGGCCGCGCCGCGGAGCTCTGCGCGGAGGGCATGCCGGAGGAGGGTGCCCGGCTCGCCCGGCTGCGGGACCGCCTGCAAGACATGATCCTGTCGCGCGTGGACGAGGCGTTCCTCAACGGCGATCCTGCGCGGCGCCTGCCGCACAACCTGAACATCTCGTTCGCCTACGTCGAGGGCGAGTCGGTGCTGATGGGCCTCAACAAGGAGACGGCGCTGGCGTCGGGGTCGGCGTGCACGTCGGCGACGCTCGAGCCCTCGTACGTGATCGCGGCCCTTGGCGCGAGCACGGAGCTCGCGCACTCGTCGATCCGCTTCAGCCTCCACCGGTTCAACACCGAGGAGGAGGTCGAGTTCGTGGGCAAGCGCACGATCGAGGTCATCGGGCGGCTCCGGGACATGTCGCCGCTCTACGAGCTGGCGAAGGAAGGCGTGGACCTGAAATCGATCCGGTGGAAGGCCGAGTAAGGGGGAGGGGCATGGCCTACAGCGACAAGGTCGTCGATCACTACAACAACCCGCGCAACGTCGGCTCCTTCGGCAAGGAAACGCCGGGGGTCGGGACGGGGCTCGTCGGGGCGCCGGAGTGCGGCGACGTGATGAAGCTGCAGATCAGGGTGAATCTCGACACCGGCGTGATCGAGGACGCGAAGTTCAAGACGTTCGGGTGCGGGAGCGCGATCGCTTCGTCGAGCCTCGCCACCGAGTGGCTGAAGGGCAAGACGGTCGACGAGGCCGCGAAGATCAAGAACACGGACATCGTGAACGAGCTCCGGCTGCCGCCCGTCAAGATCCACTGCTCGGTCCTGGCCGAGGACGCGATCAGGGCGGCGCTGGCGGACTACCGGGACAGGTACGCGGACAAGCTCGACGGGGCGGGTGCCCCGGTGGCGTCCGCGTGACGGGGAGGGACAGGGCGATGCCGGTGGCGCTCTCGGAAGCGGCGGCCAAGCAGGTCAGGGAGCTCAAGCGGGCCCAGAACCTGCCCGACACGGTCTTCCTCAGGATGGGCGTGAAGGGCGGCGGGTGCTCGGGCATGTCGTACGCGCTCGAGTTCGACACGGAGATCGGGCCGCACGACCGCGAGTTCGAGCTCGACGGCATCAAGGTCGTCGTCGACAAGAAGAGCTATCTCTACCTGAACGGCACGACGCTCGACTACGTCCAGCAGGGGCTGACGGGCGGGTTCACGTTCGTCAACCCCAGCGCGAAGTCGAGTTGTGGCTGTGGCAGCTCGTTCTCGGCCTAGCCGGGACCGCGCGAGGTCGAAGAGCGGGCCCGGCGCCGGGCCCGCTCTTCTTTTGCGAGTGAGAGAGGGATGAACCACTTCGAGGTGTTCGGGCTGCCGCGCAAGCTCGGGATCGACACGGCCGAGCTGCAGCGGACGTTCTACGAGCTCTCACGGATCCTCCACCCGGACTTCCACCAGGGGGCGCCGCCGGCGGAGCAGGCGAGCGCCCTCGAGGCCTCCGCGCGGCTGAACGCCGCGTACCGCACGCTGCGCGACCCGATCGCGCGCGTGGAGTACCTCGTGCGCCTCGAGGAGGGGCGCGCGACGCGGGAGGGGGCGGCGGCCACGCGCGAGGCCCCGCCCGAGCTGCTCGCGGAGATGTTCGAGATCCAGGAGGCGCTCGCCGAGGCGAAGGCCGGCGGGCTCGACGCGGACGGCCGGCGGCGGCTCGCCGCCGAGCGCGACCGGCTGCTCGCCCGCCACCGGGAGGAGGAGCTTCGGCTCGCCGGCCCTCTCAGCGCCGCGTGGGACGCGGGCGACGCCGGCGAGCGGCCGCGCCTCCTCGACGCGTGCAAGCGGGCGCTCGCGACGCGCGCGTATCTCGGGACGGTCGTCGAGGACCTCACCGAGGCGCTGGGAGAGAGCCAGGAAGGCCATGTCACGCATCGTCGGCATTGACCTCGGGACGACCAACAGCCTCGTCGCGGTCGTCGACTGGAAGACGGGCCTGCCGCGGGTGGTGCCCGACCGCGGGGGGCGCGTGCTCCTGCCGTCGATCGTCGCGTTCACACCCGACGGCGTGCTCGTCGGCGACGCCGCCCGACGCCAGCTCGTGCGCCGCCCGGAGACGACGGTGTACTCGGTCAAGCGCCTCATGGGCCGCGGCTACGAGGACGTGAGGGACGAGCTCTGCTACTTCCCCTACAAGGTGCTCCCGTGCGAGGGCATCGTGAAGATCGACCTCGGCGGCCGCGAGGTCACGCCGCCCGAGATCTCGGCGATCATCCTCAAGTCGCTGCGGGACCGGGCCGAGGCCTACCTCGGCGAGCCGGTGGAGAAGGCGGTCGTCACCGTGCCGGCGTACTTCAACGACAGCCAGCGGCAGGCCACGAAGGACGCCGGACGCATCGCCGGGCTCGACGTCGTGCGGATCGTGAACGAGCCCACGGCGGCGTCGCTCGCCTACGGACTCGGGCGCCTCAAGGAGGGCGTGGTCGCCGTCTACGACCTCGGGGGCGGCACGTTCGACATCTCGATCCTGCGCGTGAAGGACGGCGTCTTCGAGGTCCTGGCGACCAACGGCAACACGCGCCTCGGCGGCGACGACTTCGACCGCGCGATCGTCGTCTGGCTGCTCGACGACATCCGCGAGCGGTACGGCGCCTACCTGGGGCGCGACGCCGAGGCGATGCAGGAGCTGCGGCTCGCCGCCGAGGCGGCGAAGATCCGCCTCTCGACCGAGGAGCGGACCACGCTGACGATCCCGTTCGACGCGTTCACGTACCATCGGGAGATCACCCGGGCGGACCTCGAGGGCCTCGTCGAGCGCCTCGTGGACTCGACGCTCGGACCCTGCCGGATGGCGCTCGCCGACGCCGGGCTGGCGCCGGCGGACGTCGACGAGGTCGTGCTGGTCGGGGGATCGACGCGCGTGCCCCTCGTGCGGCGGCGCGTGCAGGAGCTGTTCGACCGGGCGCCGCACAGCCAGCTCAACCCGGACGAGGTGGTCGCGGTCGGCGCCGCCGTCCAGGCGCACATCCTGGAGGGCGGCATCACCGACATGCTGCTGCTGGACGTGACGCCGCTCTCGCTCGGGATCGAGACGCTGGGCGGCATCGTCAGCGTCCTGATTCCGCGGAACACCACGATCCCGACCAGCGCGCGGGAGATGTTCACGACGTCCGTGGACGGACAGACGCTGGTGGACATGCACGTGGTCCAGGGGGAGCGGGAGCTGGTGCGAGACTGCCGCTCGCTGGCGCGCTTCGAGCTCCGCGGCATCGACCCGATGCCGGCGGGCCTGCCGAAGATCGAGGTGGTATTCCTCATCGACGCCAACGGCATCCTCCAGGTGACCGCGCGGGAGCTGCGCACCGGCCGGGAGGCCGCGATCGAGGTGCGGCCGACCTACGGGCTGTCCGACGCCGACGTGGACCGCATGGTCGAGGACTCCTTCGTCTATGCCGAGGCCGACGTCGAGGCGCGCCTCTTGATCGAGACGCGGAACGAGGCCGACACCGTCGTCACCCACGTGGAGCGGGCGCTCCGCCAGGGCGGCGGGCTGGTGGCGGCCGACGAGCGGGAGGCCATCGGGGTGGCCCTGGAGGTGCTGCGGCAGATCCGCGGCGGAACCGACCGCGACCTGATCCACGAGCGGACGGCCGCGCTGAACCGCGCGACCGAGCACCTCGCCGAGGTGATGATGGACGCGGCGCTCAAGGGGGCCCTCGAGAGCAGGCGGGCGACGGAGATCGCGGCCTCGCCCGGAGAGTCGTGATGGCGACGCACAAGGTCACGTTCCTCCCGCTCGGCGTCACCGTGGAGGTGGACGACGCGAAGTATCCGCTGGCCGATCACGGCAAGCCCGGGTCGCTGCTGGACATCGCGCTCGCGCACGACATCCCGCTCGAGCACAACTGCGGCGGGAGCTGCGCCTGCACCACCTGCCACGTGATCGTCCGCGAGGGAGAGGACCGCCTCTCCGAGATGGAGGCCGACGAGGAGGATCGCCTCGACATGGCCGAGGGCCTGACGATCCACTCGCGCCTCGGCTGCCAGGCGGTCGTGCGGGGCAACGTCGTCGTGGAGATCCCGAAGTGATCACGTGGCGCGACACCGAGGACATCGCGATCGCGCTCGCGGAGCGCCACCCGGGCCGGGACCCGCTGACGGTCCGCTTCACGGACCTCCACCGGTGGGTCACGGAGCTTCCCGGCTTCTCGGACGACCCGAAGGCGTCGAACGAAAAGACCCTCGAGGCGATCCAGATGGCCTGGCTCGACGAGTACCGGGACCGCTAGCTACCAGGCGATGACGTGGTCGGCGTCGAAGATGAGGTCGAGCAGTTGCGAATAGGTGAGGTCGCGGTCGAGGCGGCGCACGGCGACGCCGGCCGGGAGCTCCGGCACGGGGCCGTCGGACAGCAGCGCGACCGTCACGCGGTCGCCCGCCGCGGCCTGCTGCGCGACGACGCGCCGGGGGAGCGTGGCGTCGGGGCCCTTGAACAGGTGCAACACGACGGCCATCAGAAGACGAGGAACCGGCGGCCGCCGCGGACGATCTCGGCGATGCGCTCGGCCGTGACGGGGACGATCGCGTGGCCCTCGGCGTTCCAGTCCGCGTCCGTGGGGATGGCGCTCTCCTCGACGTGGAAGGGAATGCCGAGCGCGCCGAGGTTCGCGCGGAACTTGGCGATGTCGTCGCCGTCGACGAGCTCGTCGGTGTCGGCGTCGAGCAGGTGGACGGCGTCGCCCCGGAGGACGAGCACGACCTCGGTCTCGCCGGCGACGACGCCGAGCCCGATGCGCATCGCCTCGTTGGCGCGGTGGGAGACGCGAGGGTCCACCGAGATGAGGATGACGACGGGGGGACGGTCGGTCACGGGTTCAGTTGAGCGCGACGAAGCGGTCCGTGGCGTTGATCAGGTCCGTCAGCACCACGAGGCCGCAGTACGTGATCGTGTCGGCGTCCTCGAGCGGGATGCGGCGCTTCTGGCAGCCGTACGCGCAGACGAACAGCCTGAGCCCGCGCTCGGGCAGCGCCCGGATGCGCGGATCGCCGAGCGCTCGAACCCCGTCGTCGATGAGGTAGAGGTAGACCTCCGCGCCGCGCTCGAGCGCCGTCCGCGCCAGCCCGACCGCGGTCTCGAGGTTCGGATGCTCGAGCCCCGTGGAGAGCAACAGGCCGAGCTTTTTCTTCGTGAGATCCATCGCGGACCGAGCGTAGCATCCTAGGAAAAGGAGAGCAACATGACGCGCCGCGTGTACCTCGATCACAACGCGTCGACCCCGGTCCAC
>Ga0154364_1105_pt1 | contig 12228 bp, 13 predicted proteins | sample RifGroA2_FD_115892 | JGI IMG/M metagenome (GOLD analysis project Ga0154364, IMG submission 115892) | Candidatus Rokubacteria bacterium GWA2_73_35 | reverse complement strand
TCGCCGATCCAAGAGGACGCATGATGGGTGCCCTCCACTTTTACCGCACCCCTCATTATTGCATTATTTATGCAGGAGTCAATATTGCTCGGTCCTCGACCCCTTGCCCGACGCGAAGATCCCGGTGGCGCGGGCGGTCGCCGCCAGCGGGGCGCTGCCGATCATCGCCGGCTCCGTCCTGATCGGGGGCCGACACAACCTGGACGGCGCCGCGCGCGACAACCTCGGGTACGTGGGCCTGGAGACCTACTTCGCCGGGACACCCATACGCTGGACCGTCCCCCGGATCGTCGTGATCTCGAACGCGACACTGCCGCTCGCGGAGAAGACGGGCCCGCAGAAGATCTGGCTCGGCGAGGGCTTCCTCCGGGGCTACACGACCCTCCTCGACGAGGCGCGGACCCGCCTCCTCAGTTACGTGCTCGCGGGACAGTACAGGGCGGCCACGGAGACGCGCGACCCTCAGGCCACGCCGAAGAGCCGAGAGACCGTCAAGCTGCTCGGAGAGGCGAAGGCCTTCCACATCAACCTCAACGACGCCGCCAGCGCTCCCCCGGACCGATACGCTGCCTGCGGCTCCGCGCAAGAGGTGCGGGAAGCGCCGACGCTCAGCAGCCTGCACGAACTGAGCGCGAGGCAGGCCGAGCTCCTCTTCTGCATCGGAGAGGAGATGATGAAGGCGCGCGTGGACGGCATCGTCTCCTACGCGAGAGGCATCCGGCGCGAGTAGGGATCCCGCGTGTATCGCTCCGACGACGTTGACGGACCTGCCCCGTCCCGCTAGCGTAGGGCCCATGGCACAGGCCCCGCTCACGCTCAGGCGCTGGAAGCGGACCGAGTACGAGCGACTCGTCGCGCTGGGAGTGTTCCACGGCGAGCCGATCGAGCTCATCGGCGGCCAGCTCGTCGTCGCCGAGCCGCAATACCCGTATCACGCCTCCGCCATCAGCGCCGCCGACTACGCGCTGAGAGCGGTCCTGCCGCCAGGCTGGATCGTGAGAGTTCAGGCGCCCGTGTCGCTCGACGACGAGTCCGAGCCCGAGCCCGACCTGGCCGTGGTGCCCGGTCGTCCGACCGACTATCGCGAGGCGCACCCGGCGCGGCCCGCGCTCGCCGTCGAGGTGGCGGAATCGAGCCTGGTCTTCGACCGCCAGCAGAAGAGCAGCCTCTACGCGCGGGCAGGGATCCGGGACTACTGGATCGTGAACCTCGTCGATCGCCTCCTCGAAGTCCACCGCGACCCGGAGCCGGACCCGTCGGCGCCCTACGGCTGGCGGTACCGGTCCGTCACCGCGCTGGCCCCACCGGCGCTCGTCACTCCCCTGGCCTTCACGTCGAGCCGGATCGCCGTGGCGGATCTGCTCCCGTAGGAGCCGGACGCGAAGGAGGCCGGGGTCCGGTGCGTCGGCTATAATGGCGCCGTGCAGATCCGGCTCGGCCACGATCTCGATGCCGGCAGGCGGTCGGCCCAGGGGCCGATGAGCGTGGCCGAGCTCATCGCGCACTTCCCCGAAGTGCCCCGCGATCTCGCCGGCGAGCCCGTGCTCGCGGAGTTCGTCGCCGCGTTCGGCCCCCAGCTGCGCCACGCCCTGAAGCCCGCCCCCTGCATGCGCGACGGCGGCGACGCCCCGCACGCGTTCTACACGCGGCTGGTCAACGACCTCGCCATCTACGGGATCGGCCTGGCGAAGCGCGAGCGGACGCTGGCCCGGCTTCAGGCGCTCCTCGACGAGTACCGGAAGCAGCCCGCGACGTTCGCGTGCACGCTCGTGCCGGCGAAGCCGCGCGGCACGCCGCCCGCGGGCTGCCCCCCCTAGACCGCGAACGGCCCCAGCCTCCGTGTGCTTGGCCTCGAGGGATCGCCGGGTGACCGGCGCGTGACGGCCTCGCCGAGCTGGGCTACATCGACGGAGCTCGTCCAGCAGAAACCGGATCTCCGCGTGTGCGTTTCGGATGTCTGCGAGCGGAGTCGTGCCCTCTCTCCGTCGCGTGCTGGTGACCTACTGTAGGAGCACCGCAACCCGCCTCGGGGTGACAGTGCTCGAGCGCTCGATGACGGAACCGCTCCAGGTCGGCGGCGGCCACGACGGAATCCTCATTGTCCGGTCCGGGACGGATCTCAACATCCCAGGGCGGAGTCTCGAGGTGGCCACGTCCAACAACATCCCCACCATGTACCCCGCCCAGGCTGCGCGGCTGACCCATAAGCTGGCCCATAAGATCCTGACGGGGACGCCTCCGTGGAAGATCCCGGCGCAGCTCCCTGACCGGATCCCCCCCTCAGGGCCCAGGGTGATTCGCGTCACGGGCACGGCCCCCTCGCCGCGCCGATCCTCGATGGCGTCTGTGATCAGCGCAGCTTGAAGAGCATCCGCGCTCGATGGCAGATCTGGGCCCGGACGAAAACCGGGTTGTCTGCAGCGAAGAAGGTGTGTGTCTCGACTGTCGGCTCGCCGGACGCGATCGTGAGAGTCTTGCCGTCTCTCCGCATCAGTCCGATGAACCGAACGTTCTCGAGCCTAAAGGTTTGGCCCGCACGGGTTCCGGTGAGGACCGTCCCGAGGGACAGTGGTTGCTCGATCGTGAGCGTCCGGTCAGGCGCGACCTGGTAGGTGAAGTCCGCTTCGATGTCGGACGAGCTGGCTCCGCCCGGGTTGAAGTAGGGCGGATCGCTCGGGAGCGCGTAGGGGTGACTGAAGCTGACGGTGCGCCCGACGACCTTTCCGGTCCCGTCACCATTGAAGGTCCGAACCCCCTGGATGCTGTAGGAGAGCACGAACGGGAATGGCGGGGTGACGGGCGTGAGATCCTCGTCGAAACCTCCGGGTGCCGATTCCGATAGGTTCCTCGACCCCAGGCACGTGGCCTCGCCGCTGAAGGCATAGTCCCCACGCAGCAGGTTGTTCCGGTCGTCCCCGGCAGCGCTTCCCGTGAACAGCACCACCACAATACCGGCCACAACAAGAGATCGAACGCCAGGCTTGCGCATACGGTTGGTCCTCCTCTTGGCGGGTCCGTTCTTCCACGGCATGCGCCCTACCCGCCGAGGGTCTCATCACACGCATGTCCCACGAAATCAGGCGATTGGTGCAAGTTCTTGGTTCACTTGCGCCGCATTTGGGCACTGTCTCCGCGACCGTCAATGCCGGTCGCGGAGAGAAGGAGGCGGAACGGCGAGCCGTTGCCCGGGGAGCCTCCACGATGTACCTTCTGGCGAGTGGCGAAAGCGAGGGAGCGGCGATGACCAGGCAGGCGAGCGAGCCGCGGCTGGAGCTGGAGCAGCACCTGCACATGTACCGCCAGATGGCGAAGATCCGCGCCTTCGAGGAGCAGGTGAACGAGCTGTACAAGAGCGCGAAGATGCCGGGCTTGGCCCACCTCTACGCGGGCGAGGAGGCCGTGGCCGTCGGCGTCTGCGAGGCCCTGAAGCGCGACGACCTGATCACGAGCACGCACCGGGGCCACGGCCACTGCCTGGCCAAGGGGGCCTCGGTCAACCGGATGTTCGCCGAGCTGCTCGGCAAGGCGCCGGGCTACTGCCGCGGCAAGGGCGGCTCGATGCACATCGCCGACCCCGAGACGGGTAACCTCGGCGCCAACGCGATCGTCGGCGGCTCGACCGGCATCGCCACGGGCGCCGCGCTCTCGGCCAAGATGCGGCGCAGCGGCCAGGTGGCCGTCTGCTTCTTCGGCGACGGCGCGCTCGGCCAGGGCCTCCTCTACGAGGCGATGAACATGGCGGCGCTCTGGACGCTGCCCGTGATCTACGTGTGCGAGAACAACCTGTACGGCGAGTACACGCCCTGCGGCGACACCGTCGCGGGCGAGATCCTCGCGCGCGCCCGCGCCTTCGGCATCCACGCTGAGAGCGTGGACGGCCAGGACGTCCAGCTCGTCCACGCGACGACGAAGCGGCTGGTCGAGCGCGCGCGCCGCGGCGAGGGGCCGGCGTTCGTCGAGTGCAAGACCTACCGCTACTACGGTCACCACGTCGGCGACGTCAACCGCGAGTACCGGACGCGCGAGGAAGAGCGCGAGTGGATGACGAAGCACGACCCGCTCTTGACCCTGGCCTCGCGGTTGACGACGCAGGGGCTCGCCGACGCCGCCGTCTTCGAGCGCATCCAGGCCGACGTGAAGGCGGAGATCGACACGGGCGTGCAGTACGCGCTGGCCGCCCCCTACCCCGAGCCGGGCGAGGTGGACGAGGACGTCTATGCGTGAGGAGGACTGACATGCGACGCCTTCGCTGGCCCCTGGCCCTCGTCGTCGCGTTCGCCCTCGGCCTGACGGCGGGCGTGCTCGTCGGCAAGCCCTCGTCCGCGGTGCGGGAGCTCGACCGGCTCCGCGAGATCGTGAGCCGCCTCCAGCAGCAGGTCGCGACGCTCCAGGCCCGGCTGCGCGCTCGGGAGAGCGTCGCGGGTCCGCGCGAGCCAGGAGCGACCGCGGCCGCGGAGGTGCCGCACGGCGCCCCGTCCCCGACGGCCACGCGGCCGTCGGACGGCATCGCGGCGGCGACGGCCCTGACCGAGCGCGCGGTGCTCGACCGCCTCGCGCAGGAGAGGGCCGCGGCTCGGCCGCGGGCCGGAACCGAGGCCGAGGGCGCGGCATCGCGACCCGGGTCGCGCGCCGCCGACGCGCCGGCGCCGACCGTCGCGCAGGCGCTCGACCGCTTCTACCGCTACCTCGAGGCGATCAACGCGCAGGACGGGCGCGGGCGCTGGCGCCAGGCGCGCGAGCTGGTGGAGGAGCTGCGGGGCATGGGCGACGTCGCCGGGCAGGCGCTGATGCAGGTCCTGGCGGCCGGCAACGACAGCGACGAGCGGCGCACGGCCGCGCGCCTGCTCGGGAGCCTCCAGGTCCCCCAGTCCCTGCCGCTGCTCCGGGACATCATCGAGAAGGACGACGACGTGCTGCTGCGGCGCGCCGCGGCCTACGGGCTCCGGCGCCTGCAGACGCCCGAGTCGCTGCCGGTCATGGAGCGGATGGTGCTGAACCCCGAGGAGGACCGCTTCGTGCGCCTGAGCGCCGCGTATGGCCTGGCCCAGTCGGGCCGGCCGCTGGGAGTCAGCGGGCTCGCGCAGATCTTCGAGGAGTCCACCGCCGACGGGCGCGGGCGCGACGTCGCCTTCCGCGCGCTCGCGTCCCTGGACGACGCGCGCGCGCTGCCCTTCATGCGCCAGGTCGTGACCGCGCCCGTCGAGCCGGCGTACCGGCTCCAGGCGATCCGGTTCTTGACGGCACGGGGCGACCGTCAGGCTCTCGCCGCGCTCCAGCTCGTGATGCAGTCGCCCGGCGAGCAGCCCTCGATCCGCGACGCCGCCGCCCAGGCGTACGCGGCGCTCGGCGGCCGGTAGGAACCGGCGCGGACGCAGCGCAAGAAGCTCCTCGGAGACGAGCGAGCCGCTGTCCCGGTGTATCCTCTTAAAGACTTCCCGCCGAGGGTCGGGATCGGTTATACGCTCGTCAATGAGGCGAGCCGAGGACGGGCGAGGAGAACAGGGATGGCAGTCGAGGTGGCGCCGGCGCGAAGGCTCTTCACCCGCGAGGAGTACCACCGGATGGGCGAGGTGGGGATCCTCAAGTCGACCGATCGGGTCGAGCTGATCCGGGGCGAGATCGTCGAAATGTCGCCCATCGGCCGACGGCATTCCGCATTCGTCAACAACTTCACCCAGCTCCTGGTCGTGCGCCTGGCCGGTCGCGCCATCGTGGCGGTCCAAGGTCCCGTCGTCCTCGCCGACGACACCGAGCCCGAGCCTGATCTCGCGGTCATCCGTCGCCGTCCGGTGCCCTACAAGGAGCGCGAGGCCCACGCGGAAGACGTGCTCCTTCTGATCGAGGTGGCGGAGAGCTCGCTCGCCTACGACCGCTCGACCAAGCTCCGGCTCTACGCCGAAGGCGGGATCCCGGAGTACTGGGTGGTCGACTGTGCCGCGGAGAGCGTCGAAGTCCACCGCGCGCCGGAGGCCGGCGGCTATCGCGACGTCAGCCGCGTCACCGGCGCCGCGACGGTCGCCCCGCAGGCGTTCCCCGACGTCACGCTGAGCCTCACCGAGATCTTCGCGTAGGCGTCACCGCCCCCCCCCGCTTGACTCTGCGCGCGGGCTGCCGCACTCTCGCGTGAGGCCGGGGCCCCCGGGGGGAGAAGGGCATGAGCGTGCGCGAGCTGACGTACGGCGAGGCGGTCCGCGAGGCGCTCGCGGAGGAGATGCGGCGCGACCCGCGCGTGTTCCTGATCGGCGAGGACGTCGCGGAGGCCGGCCACCCGTTCAAGACGCTGACCGGGCTCGTCCAGGAGTTCGGGACGGAGCGCGTCATCGACACGCCGATCTCCGAGCCCGGCTATGCCGGCATCGGCGTCGGCGCGGCGATGACCGGCATGCGGCCGGTCGTGGACGTGATGTTCGGCGACTTCATCACGCTCACGATGGACCAGATGGTCAACCAGGCCGCGAAGGTCCACTACATGTCGGGCGGCAAGATCAAGGTGCCGATCGTCTTCCGCACCACGCTCGGCGCGACGCGTCGCTCGGCCGCCCAGCACTCGCAGTCGCTCCACGCGTGGGTGAGCCACATCCCGGGCCTCAAGGTCGCCCTGCCCTCCGGCCCGTACGAGGCCAAGGGGCTCATGAAGACCGCGATCCGCGACGACAGCCCGGTCGTGATCTTCGAGGACAAGATGATGTACCGGGTCAAGGGCCCGGTGCCCGAGGGCGACTACACGATCCCCTTCGGCGTGGCGGAGGTGAAGCGCGCGGGCCGGGACATCACGCTCGTCGCCACCAGCAGCATGGTCGCCGTCGCCCTCGGCGCCGCGAAGCTGCTCGAGGAGATCGGCATCAGCGCCGAGGTGATCGACCCGCGCACCACCTGGCCCCTCGACAAGCAGGCGCTGATCGACTCGGCGAAGAAGACCTCGCGCGCCATCGTCGTCGACGAGGGCTACGAGCGCTACGGCGTCACCGCCGAGATCGCCTCGGTGATCGCCGAGGGCGCCTTCTATCACCTGGACGCGCCCGTCAAGCGCATCGGCGCCATGGACGTGCCCGTGCCCTTCTCGCCGGTGCTCGAGGACCTCACCGTGCCGTCTTCGAGCGCGGTCTTCGAGGCCGCGCGCGCGCTCTGCGGGAAGGTCTGAGAGTGGTCGTCGTCAGCCGCGGAACTCGTTCACGGCCGCGTCCAGCGCGCCGAGCAGGTCGCGCCCACGGTGGAACCCGCGCCGCGTGACGAGCGCCAGCGAGTCCCGGACCTCGGCCAATGTCGCGGCATCGGCCCGGGCCAGGAGGGCGGCGAGGTCCACCCGGTCCTGGGGGCGCGTGCGGTCATCTCGCGCGAGCACCTTCAGGGCAATCAGATGGCCGAGCCGAGCGACCGGCACCCCGAAGCCCGGGACGGCCTCGATCGGCTCCGCCGCGGCCACGATCTCGGGTTCGATCCCGGACGAGGCGAAAAGCAGGTCGACAACCGCCCCGCGGACATCCGCACCGGCGGACGCGAGCCGGACGGTCGCCAGGCGCCCGGCGACGTCCTGTTCGATCGCCGTGACGACTCGCCAGTCGTGCCCATGGAGCGCGTGAACGAGCGCCTCGGCGTCGCGATCGTCGGCGACGAGCACGGCGAGATCGGCGTCGCGCGTGAGCCGAGGCTCGGTACGGGCCGACACCGCGAGGCCCCCGACCAGCGCGAAGCGACGGCCGAGGTCCTGGAGGTCGGTGACGATGCGACGAAGCGCGGCTTCGGCGCGGCTCAGGGGCGTGACGGCGGCCAGGAGATGGCGCGGCCCCAGCCGTCGCCCTGCTCGGCGCCCGGGCGCGTCTCGAGCCAGGTGACCAGCAGGGCTTCGACCTCCTCGTCGGTGGCTCCGGGATGTTCACGCCGGAGTTGCGCGCGACGCATCGACTCACCCAGCTCGCAGAGGTCGAAGGCCGTCCGCAACCGTATCGCCGGCGAGTCCGGAGAATCGTCAGCCACGGCGTCATTGTACCGCGGGTGTCCCTGATGCCCACCAACGTCATCATGCCCGCGCTCGAGCTGGCGCAGGAGAACGGCAAGGTCCTGCACTGGCTCAAGGCCCCCGGCGACGCGGTGACGAAGGGCGAGCCGATCGTCGAGATCGAGACCGACAAGGCCACCGTCGAGATCGAGGCTCCGGCCTCCGGCGTCCTGCGCGACGTGACGGCGCGGGCGGGCGACACGGTGCCGGTCGGCCGGACGATCGCGCTGATCTTCGCCGCCGGGGAGGCGGACGCGGCCCCGGCCGCGCCGGCGCCGCGCGCCGCCGCCGACGCCCCGCGCGTCGCCGCCGCGTCGCCGAAGGCGCGGCGCCTGGCCGCCGAGCGCGGCGTGGAGGTCGCGACGCTCCGCGGCTCGGGCCCTGGCGGCGCCGTCCTCGCGGCCGATCTCCCCGCGGCGGCGCGCGCCACCGTGCCGGGCGCAGCCTCGCCCGCGGCACCGAGCGTCGGCACGGTCTGGCGCATCATGGTCGAGCGCATGACGGCGAGCTGGACCACCGCGCCCCACTTCTATCTCGTCCGCGAGGTCAACGTGAGCCGCCTGGTCTCCTGGCTCGAGCGGGCGCGCACGCAGACCGGCGCCCGGATCACCTACACCGATCTGCTGGTCAAGCTCGTCGCGGCGACCCTCGCCCAGCACCCGGGCGCGAACGCCTCGTGGAAGGACGGCGCGATCGTCGGGAACGCCGAGGTCAGCATCGGCCTGGCCGTCGCGATCGACGACGGCCTCGTCGTCCCCGTCCTCCACCGCGCCGACACGCTGGGCCTCGCCGAGCTGGCGGCGCGCCGCGAGGACCTCGTGAGCCGCGCCCAGGCCGGCAAGCTCCGGCCCGCCGACATCCAGGGCGGTGGCTTCACGCTCAGCAACCTCGGCATGTACGGCGTGGACGCCTTCAACGCGATCGTGAATCCGCCGCAGGCCGCCATCCTCGCCGTCGGCCGCATCGCCGACCGCGTCGTCGCCGTCAACGGCCAGCCCGCCGTCCGGCCCACGATGGTGCTGACCCTTTCCTGTGACCACCGGGTCCTCGACGGCGCCCGCGGCGCCCGGTTCCTCGGCGCGCTCGCCGAGCTGATCGAGGAGCCGCTGGCGCTGCTGGTATGAGGGACGCCCACCAGGAGATGCGACGCACCACGTGACGGCTCGGCCCGCGATGACGACGGTCACGCCCGCGTACACGCAGATCGCGGCGGGGCTGCGCTTTCCCGAGGGGCCCATGGCGATGCCTGACGGCTCCGTCATCCTGGTCGAGATGGAGCGCCGCACGCTCTCGCGCGTCAGGCCCGACGGGACGGTCCACGTGGTGGCGCGGCTCGGCGGCGGCCCGAACGGCGCGGCGCCGGGCCCGGGTGGCAGGATCTACGTGACCAACAACGGCGGCCTCAGGTTCGTCGAGCGGCCGGGCAAGCTGTTCCCGGTCCTCCAGGCCGACGACTACGCTGGCGGCAGCATCCAGGTCGTCGATCCCGAGACCGGCAGGTTCGACACACTCTACGATCGCTGCGACGGCCGGCGGCTCCGCGGGCCGAACGACCTTGTGTTCGACCGGGCCGGCGGGTTCTGGTTCACCGACCTCGGCCAGACGCGCGAGCGCGACACGGACCGCGGGGCGGTCTACTACGCGCAGGCCGACGGGTCGATGATCCGGGAGGCGATCTTCCCGCTGGACCGCCCGAACGGGATCGGGCTCTCGCCGGACGGGAGCACGCTCTACGTCGTCGAGTCGCTGACGGCGCGCTGCTGGTCCTTCCGGCTCTCGGCGCCCGGCCGGATCGCGTCGGCGAGCGGGCCGTACCGGGGCGAAAAGGGCACGCTCGTCGCCGGGCTCGGCGGCTACCAGATGTTCGACTCGCTGGCGGTCGACGCCGAGGGCCACGTCTGCGCGGCGACGCTGATCACGGGCGCCGTGAGCGACATCTGGCCGGACGGCAGCCGCGTCGACCAGTACGTGCTGCCCGACACGATGGTCACGAACGTCTGCTTCGGCGGACGCGAGCTGCGCACCGCGTACGCGACGCTCTCGATGGGCGGCACGCTCGTGGCGTTCGAGTGGCCGCGTCCCGGGCTGCCGCTGCCCTACCTGAACGGGTAGGCCCGGTGGGGAGGGCGCGCCGGGCCGTCCCGCTGGGCGCGGTCGCCGCGCTCTTCCTCGAGCGCCAGCACCTCGCCCGGCCGCGCGCGGTCCGGCTGACCACGAAGCGGCTCGGCCGCTTCGTCGAGGACGTGGGCGGGCTCCAGATGGACTCCATCAACGTCCTCGACCGCGCCCACTACCTCACGCTCTGGAGCCGCTTCGGGCCCTACGACCGCGCGTGGCTCGATCGCGCCGTCTACCGGCGCCGGCTCCTGTTCGAGTACTGGGCGCACGCCGCCTGCCTGGTGCCGACGACGACGCTGCCGTGGTGGCGCCGCGCCATGCTCGACTATCGCCTCCGCCACACGGGCTGGTCCGCCTGGCTCCGCCGGAACCCGAGAGTGCTCGGCCGGGTCAGGGCCGCCGTCGCGGCCAACGGGCCGATGGGCGGCGCCGACTTCGACGGACGGCGCCCGGGCGGCGGGAGCGGCTGGTGGTCGTGGAGGCCCGTCCAGCACGCGCTCCACTATCTCTGGATGACGGGCGCGCTCACGATCCACTCGCGCCAGCACTTTCACAAGCGCTACGACCTCCTGGAGCGCGCGCTTCCGGCCGCGCTCGACGCTCCCGCGGTCTCGGCGGACGCGTTCGCGCGCTGGCACCTCGAGCGGTCGCTGCACGCGATGGGTGCCGCGACCGAGCGCGACCTGGCCGGCTACCTGACGTTCCCGCGCTTCCGGCCGGGCACGCGCCGGGCCGCGCTGCGCGCCATGCTCGCACGCGGCGAGGTGACGGAGATCGCCGTCGAGGGCGGGTCGGGCCGCTGGCTCGTGCTGACCCGCGACCTGCCCGCCCTGGCCCGCGCGCGGCGGGCGCCGGCGGCCGCGCGCGGCACGACGCTCCTCTCGCCCTTCGACTCCCTGCTCTGGCACCGCGAGCGCGTGAGGCGGCTCTTCGGCTTCGACTACCGCATCGAGGTCTACACCCCGGGCGCCGAGCGCGTGCACGGCTACTACACGCTGCCGATCCTGCACGACGGCCGGCTCATCGGCCGCGTGGACGCCAAGGCCCACCGCGCGGAGCGCCGGCTGGAGGTCCGCCACGTGCACTTCGAGCCGGGGTTCGCCGAGGCGACGGCGCCGACGGACGGGGACGAGCGCGTCGCGGGCGGGCGCGCCGATCGGGACGAGGCGCTCTCGGGGCTGGCCGCGGCGCTCGGGTCGCTGGCGACGTTCGTCGGCGCCGACGAGTTGGTGCTCCGGCGGGTGACGCCGCACCGGCTGCGCGCGCCGCTCGCGCGCGCGCTTCCGGGGCCGTGACTCACACCGTGCGCCGCAGGAAGCCGGTCAGGAGGGGCCGGGCGAGGTCGGCGTAATCAGGAGCTGGCCGCGCCGTAGAGGATGGCGGGAATCAGACGCCGTTGAATCGGGTCGATCGCCAGCCCGAACCCTTCGAGCGCGTAGGCGCCCAGCACCTCGAGGTCGCCGGGCTCGCCGAACAGGCAGAGCGTGTGGAGCGTCCGGCCTTCGAGCGTGATCAGGATCTCGGCCGCTCCACGTTCGGTCGTTCGTCCCTCGATGGTGACGACGCGGCGCCGCTCCGTGGGCTGGACGCCGAGATCGCGCAGCACGGTCGCGGACACCCACGTATACATCGAGCCGCTGTCGACCAGCAGCTTGACGGTCTCACGCCGACCGGCGCGAGCCGGAGCTGCAAGCTGGACCTCGGCGAAGAACGTGCCCATCCGGTGACCTCGCCTCGAAGTTACCACGGCTGGAGTCGTTCACCGCTGTATCAGTCCAGAGACAGCTCATCCGACCGTTCGGAACAATGCGGGCTAGTGTGCCGTTCTCGAAGTCATGTCAAGCCCTGTCGAACGCGGAGTCCGGGCCGCCGGGCGCGTGCGGGAGAGGTCGACGGGAATCCGTTCCCGCCGCGTGGGCGGCGGGCCGCCCGCGCCCGGACGGAGTGAAGCCGCAACGGGGCAGCGGACGCGTGCCGCGTGGTCCTGTCGACCCTTCCCGCACGCGCCCGGCGGCCCGTCGCGCGGGGACCGTTGACATGATTTCGTCGACGGAACACTAGCCCATGTTTCCCTTATTGGGCAGGGGCACGACGTGTAAGTACGCGAACTGACG
>Ga0154364_1136_pt1 | contig 12405 bp, 12 predicted proteins | sample RifGroA2_FD_115892 | JGI IMG/M metagenome (GOLD analysis project Ga0154364, IMG submission 115892) | Candidatus Rokubacteria bacterium GWA2_73_35 | reverse complement strand
AGCCCGGCCTCCGACCGTCTCGCGAAGCCGGCGCGCAAGTTCCCCAGTTCGGAGAAAGTTGATCACTGCGAAGTAACCGAAGAGATCGTCAACGAGTCCTCCAGGTTCAGCGCGCCCCCGACGTGATACATCACGCGGTAGGTGCGGCCGGCCATCAGAGTCGCGCGTCCTCCTCACCAGCCCGTAGAAAGATAGGACTTGGGGCCCGGACGAGCACCCGTCGCCAAGTCAGGGCGGTACGGATCGGAAGGCGCTTTGCGATGTGGCTGCGCGTCGACCGAGCCCGCGAGCGCACGGTCGATCTCGTCGAGGTGCTGGCGGCGATGGACGGCACGAACGAGCGTGCGTGGGCGCGCAGAAAGGATTGCCTCGACCAACCCGTCGGGCAGGCTCTCTGCCTTCCCGTCCACCGCCTCGGCGGCGGCGACGACCTCGTGCCGGACCTCGCCCGGAGCAATGCTCAGCCACCAGGGCCGCATGCCGTCGTTCATCCCGTTGACGAAACCCTCCACGGGCGGGATCCTCACCGCACCCGTGCGCTCGAACTCGTCGAACTTCGCCAGCCACAGCCTGTCCCAGAATGCCAGGTGCGCCAGCGCTGCCCCCACCGTCCAGCCATGACCGATGGCGCGGGCCATCGTGCCATCACTCACCCCCCTGACGAACGCTTTCAGCCGCGCTCGCGCAGCATCGTTTTCGGCGACGTACGATCGGCTCATCAACGCCTCCCTGCCGCGCCAGGGTAGCAGGCCCGCCGGTCATCGTGAAGCCTCCTCCACCGGTGGGGCCGACGGCCGCTCGGGCTTCATCGCCGCCAGATACGCGACCGCCTCCCGCACGACGCCGCGGCCGGCCTCGACCTGTGGCCGTACGTGCGCCTCGTAGCGCGCGGCTTCCTCGGCGCTGAAGACCCGGGCCATCGCGTCACGCGGGGAGGGAATGTTCGGATTGCCGGGGATCGAGATCGCGCGGTCCCACGGCTGGGGCGTGGCCGATCGCACGAAGATGTGGAGAGCGAGATGGATGTCGATGAAGCCTGCGGCCTCGCAGTGGGCGACGAGGTCGTGCTCGTCGAAGTCGAGCATCGGATCGGAGTCCACCGGCTGGAGCCGTCGATAGAAGTCGCGCAGGCGCTGGGCGAGGTCAAGCACGGGCGCCACATCGTAACGCCACGCGTCCAACCCGTACCGGTTGATCGGCTCGAACAGCGAGATCCGGCCGTCAGGCTTCAGCACGCGGTGGAACTCGCGAAAGGCCGCCGCCTTGTCGCCGACGTAGATCAGGACCGAGCGCGTGGTGACCACGTCCACCGTCTCACCGGCGATCGGCCCGAGATCTTCGGCGGGCGCTTCCACGAAGTCGCAGCGGTCGCCGAGGCCCATCCGGGCGGCCACGGATCGGCACCGCTCGAGCAGGGGCCGCGAGATGTCGCTGAAGACCACGCGCCCCCCCTGGCTCATCCGCTCAAGCGCGCCGAACCCGATGAGCCCGTCCCCAGCGCCGACGTCGAGGAGGGTCGCGCCGTCGACAAGTTTCAGGCGATGGTCCAGGACGGCGTCGCGCACCTCGCGGAGCCGCGCGAGATACTCCTTGGCGTACTCGGCGTCACCGCCGAATCGGCCCTCAAGCAGCCAGCGCGTCCAGCGATCCTGCTCCATCACCGTGGCGCTCCTGTCGTCTCGCCAGCGCTCTCGCGCGACCCCTCGGGCCTCAGGAACCGCCGCATGCCGTGATGGCGGCGATGACGATGACGACCCCTGCCGGAACCAACGTCACCAGGACGGAAAACGCTGTCCCGAGACTGAATGCGATCGGACCGAACCGCGACGTGTCGACACCCCAGAATCTGGCGACGAGGAGCTCCGTGATCCATCCCCCCGTATAGCAGACGTTCGCGAGGATGCCGTACAGGAGGACAGCGAGGACGGCGAAGAGAGGCGGATCCGGCAGTCCGATCGGGGCACCGCCGCGGCTCTCGCAGGTGAACGCAACCGTCACCATGACGCCCGAGCTGACGATGCCGACCGCCCCGATGATGAGGTTGTACGCCACTCGCCGTCCTTCCCACCAACCGACGACAGCCAGTGGACGAGCGGGGCCGGCGCGGCGCGTGAACAGACGCCCCAACAAGTGCTTCGGCGTCTGAATGACCGGTGATGTCATCGCGGTTGGCTGACTCCTACGAAGGTAGCCGAGCGCGACGGCGCCGGCAACCATGAGGGTCAGCGCCGGCGGCGCGCGGGGGCGGGGGATTCCTGCTACCATCCGGGTACCCGACGACCGAGAGGCGCAACCATGGACAAGGAAGGCTCCCAGCTCATCCGCGGACTCGAGGGCGTGGTGGCCGCGGAGACCCGGCTCTGCGATCTGGACGGTGCGAACGGCCGGCTGGCCTACTGCGGCTACGACATCGCCGACCTCGCCCGGCGGGCGACGTTCGAGGAGGTCTGTCACCTGCTCTGGCACGGCGAGCTGCCGACGGCCGCGCAGCTCGACCGGACGACGCTCGCGCTGATCGCGACGCGGGAGATCCCGCGGGAGCTCGTGCAGGCGTTCCGGCTGATGCCGCCCAAGACCGACCCGATGCGGGCGCTCCAGGCGGCCGTCGCGATGCTCGGGATGCATGACCCGGACGCGACCGACAACGCCCACGACGCCAATGTGAAAAAGGCGGTCCGGCTCGCGAGCCAGCTCGCGACGGCGATCTGCGCGCACCACCGGATCCGGAGCGGCCAGGAGCCCGTGGCGCCGGCGGCGGACCTCGGCCACGCCGCGAACTTCCTCTACATGCTGACGGGCAAGCGCCCGTCGGGGGTGGTGGGGAAGGCGTTCGACGCGAGCCTGACGCTCTACGCCGAGCACGAGCTGAACGCGTCCACCTTCACGACGCGCACGATCACCTCGACGCAGTCGGACCTGCACTCGGCCGTGGCGGGCGGCGTGGGCGCGCTCAAGGGGCCGCTCCACGGGGGCGCGGGCGAGGCCGTGATGCGGACGCTGCTCGAGATCGGCGAGGTCGCCAACGTGGACGCCTTCTCCGACCGGGCGCTCGCCGAGAAGCGGCGGCTCATGGGCTTCGGCCACCGCGTCTACAAGGCGGGCGACCCGCGCGCCGCGATCCTCCGGGGGATGGCGGAAGAGGCGTGCCGGCAGTCGGGCCAGTTCAAGTGGTACGAGATGGCCGTGGCCCTCCACGCGCGGATCAACAAGGCCAAGGGGCTCATCCCGAACGTGGACTTCTACTCGGCGCCGCTCTTCTACTCGCTCGGGATCCCGGTGGACCTCTTCACGCCGGTGATCGCGGCGGGGCGGATCGCGGGCTGGACGGCGAACATCATCGAGCAGCACGACGACAACCGCCTGATCCGGCCGCGCGCGGACTACGTGGGCGCCGGCCGCCGCGCCTTCGTCCCGGTGGCCGGGCGGTGACATGACCCGGATCGAGGCGGTGGGGGGGTCTGGGGGAGGAGCGGCGCTCGCTCCCCCCCGGCACGATCGATGGGCCGGAGCCTCACCCGCAAGCTGATCGAGGCGCACCTGCGCGCGGGCCGGCCCGTCGCGGGCGAGGAGATCGGCCTGGGCGTGGACCAGGTGCTCCTCACCGACACCAACGGCACGATGGCCTTCCTCCAGTTCGAGGCGATGGGCTTCCCGCGCGTCGTGCCCGGCTGCGTCGTCGCCTACGTGGACCACAACGTTTCCCAGGTGGACTCGCGTAACTCCGACGACCACCGCTACCTCCAGACCGCGGCGCGCCGCTACGGCGCGGTCTTCTCCAAGCCCGGCAACGGGATCTGCCACCAGGTACATCTCGAGACCTTCGCCGTGCCGGGCCAGACGCTGCTCGGCACCGACAGCCACACGCCGCTCTGCGGCGCCGCCGGCATGCTCGCCCTCGGCGCGGGCGGCCTCGACGTCGCCGTCGCGATGGGCGGCGGCTCCTACGCGCTCACGATGCCGGAGGTCGTGCGCGTGTGGCTCACGGGCGAGCTGCGCCCGTGGGTGACGGCGAAGGACGTGATCCTGGAATTGCTCCGGCGCCTCGGCGTGCGGGGCGGCGCGGGGAAGATCTTCGAGTACGCGGGGCCGGGGGGCGCGGCGCTCTCGCTCCCGCAGCGGATGACGCTCGCCAACATGGGCGCCGAGCTGACGCTGACGACCAGCGTCTTCCCGAGCGACCGGGTGACGCGCGACTACCTCCGCCGCCTGCACCGGAAGGACGCCTGGGCGCCCCAGGAGGCGGACGCCGACGCGGAGTACGACGGCCAGATCGAGCTGGATCTCTCCACGGTCGAGCCGCTCGTCGCGCTGCCGGGCTCGCCCGACCGCGTCGTGCCCGTCGCGGAGGTGGCGGACACGCCCGTCGAGCAAGTGATGGTGGGCTCGTGCACGAACGGCTCCTGGGAGGACATGTGGGCGGTGACCGAGATCCTGCGCGGCCGGAGCGTCGACCCCTCGGTCTCGTTCGTGCTGTTCCCCGGCAGCCACCGCATCCTCGAGACGATGGCGCGCGAGGGGCTGCTGGCGGACCTGCTGGCCTCGGGCGCGCTCGTCTCGGAGCCCTCGTGCGGGGCGTGCGCGGGCATCGGCCACGTGCCGGCCGCGGGGGCGAAGAGCCTGCGCGCCTTCAACCGCAACTTCCCGGGACGGAGCGGCGTGAAGGACGACCAGGTCTACCTCTGCTCCTCGGTGACGGCCGCGGCCTCGGCGCTCGCCGGGCGCATCACCGACCCGCGCGAGGTCGGCGCCACGCCCGAGCCCTACCTGCCTGGGAACTTCGCCGCCTCGACAGCCGGCTTCGTCGCGCCCGACGGCCAGGGCGAGGTCACGCGAGGACCGAACATCAAACCGGTCCCGCTGGGTGAGCCGGTCGCCGAGACGCTCGAAGCGCCGGTGCTGATCAAGCTCGGCGACAAGGTGTCGACCGACGACATCTCGCCCGCCGGCGCCGCCGTGCTCGTCTTCCGCTCGAACGTGCCGGCGATCGCCGAGTTCTGCTTCCGCTACGTGGACCCGGAGTTCGTCGCGCGCGCCAAGGCGGCCGGGCGCGGGGTCATCGTGGCCGGCGAGCACTACGGCCAGGGCTCCTCGCGCGAGGTCGCGGCGATCGGGCCGATGCACCTCGGCGTCCGCGCGGTGCTCGCGAAGTCCTTCGCGCGCATCCACCGGGCGAACCTGCTCAACTGGGGCATCGTGCCGCTCGTCTTCGACGACCCGGCGGCGCTCGACGGGATCGAGCCGCGCGACCGGCTCGAGCTCTCCGGCCTGCGCAAGGCACTCGCCGCGGGCGAGCGCGTGAGCGTCCGCAACACGCGCAGCGGAAGCGGCTTCACCGCCTCGTGCGCGCTGAGCCCGCGCGAGCGCGAGATCCTCCTGGCGGGCGGACTCCTGGCGCACACGAGGGCCCGGACGCGGGGGCGCGCGTGAGGCGGGACGCGTGAGCCAGAAGAGGATCCACGCCGTCTACATGCGGGGCGGCACCAGCCGCTGCCTCGTCTTCCACTCGCGCGACCTGCCGCCGGCCGGCCCCGAGCGCGACCGCCTCCTCTGCGCCGCCCTCGGGAGCCCCGACCCCTACGGGCGCCAGCTCGACGGCCTGGGCGGCGGCATCTCCTCGCTCTCGAAGGCGTGCATCATCGCCCCCGCGAGCCGCGCCGACGCCGACGTGGACTACACCTTCGCCCAGGTCGAGGTCGGCACGCCCGTCGTGGACTACGCGGGGAACTGCGGCAACTGCTCGTCGTCCGTCGGCCCGTTCGCGGTCGACGAGGGGCTCGTGAAGCTGTCGGCGCGGGACTTCACCGGCGAGGTCGCCGTCCGAATCCACAACACGAACACGAAGAAGCTGATCGTCGCGCGCTTCGAGGTGCTCGGGGGCGAGGCCGCGGTGGAGGGCGACTTCGAGCTGGCGGGCGTCGCCGGGCGCGGGGCGCGGATCGCGCTCGACTTCCTCGACCCGGGCGGCGCCGGGACCGGGCGCCTGCTGCCGACGGGCGCGGCGCGCGAGCTGGTCGGCGGCGGCGAGGTCTCGCTCGTGGACGCGACCAACCCGCTCGTGTTCGTCCGCGCGAAGGACCTCGGGCTCGCCGGCACCGAGACGCCCCAGGCGGTGGACGCCGACCGCGCCCTCGCCGCGCGCCTGGAGGCGATCCGCGTCGAGGCGGGCCGGCGCATCGGCCTCACCGGGAGCGCCGCCGTCCCGAAGATCGCGCTCGTCGCGCCGCCCGCCGCGTTCACGGCGCTCGACGGCGCCCACCACGCGGCCGACCGGGTGGACCTCGTCGCGCGCGTGATCTCGATGGGCAACTGCCATCGCGCCTTCGCGCTGACCGCGGCGATGTGCCTCGCCGTCGCCGCGCGCGTGGACGGCACCGTCGTGCACGAGTGCGCGCGCGGAGGCACCCGCGCCGACGGCGGGCCCCCCTCGGTCGAAGCCGGGCCCGCGGACCCCGCGACAACGATCCGACTCGGGCACCCCTCCGGCGTGCTGCCGATCGCCGCGCGCGTGGGCCGGCGCGACGGCGCCCCGTGGGCCGAGAGCGTGACGGTCTACCGGACGGCGCGCCGGCTCATGGAGGGCTGGGTGCGCGTGCCGTGAGCCGCCTCTACCTCACCGCCGCCCGCGACGAGATCGCGCGGCGCCGCGGCCTCGCGCCCAAGGGCCAGGTCGTCGAGGCGTGGCCCGACCACGCCGAGCCGGGCGCGCTCTGGATCGGCGACGAGACCCGCGCGCTCCTCGACTCGCTCGGCGAGCCGATCAAGGTCGAGCTGGCGCTGCCCGCCGATGCCGTCCCCGTCTACTACGGCCCGCGGCTCTGCGACATCGACTCGCTCCCGCCCGAGGCGTCGCTCAAGGCGCGCGTGGTCTCGGGCCACGGCATCGCCGTCGCCTGGATCACGCTCGACCGCTTCGGGCAGCGCGCGAGCTACGAGCCCCACTCGCCGAGCGACCCGGTGTTCCACCTGCGCCGCGTCGGCGGCGGCGCCGGCCACCTCTGGCGGCTGTTCCGCGCGAAGGACGAGGCCGTGGCCTACATGGCGGAGGCCTACGGGCGCGACTCGGAGGGCGTCGAGTGGGCGCAGTCGCTCGCGGTCGCCGACTTCGCCGAGCTGCTCCGCCTGCACGCGGAGCAGGGCGAGCGCTAGTGGCGGGCGCGGATCTCGTCGAGGACGGGGAGCAGGTACGTCCGGAACTGGGCGGGGTTCTCGCTCATCGGGAAGTGGCCGATCTCCTTCATGATCGTGACGCGCGCGCCCTTGATCTGTTCCGCGGTGCGGCGCGTGTCCTCGGGCGTGCAGGAGAAATCGTACTCGCCGGTGAGGAGGTAGAGCGGGCACCGCGAGGTGTCGATCTGCGCGACGCGGTCGCGGAAGTCGCCGTCGGTCCGGTAGCACCAGAGGTCGCCCTTGAAGACGCCGGGCCCGCCCTGCATGTACATCCAGAGCGTGTCCCAGCGCGTCGGCGCCGGGCTCTGGGGCGCGATGAGCCCGGACATCATGGCGCCCGCGACCTCGCCGCCGTGGACGTCGCTCCGGTGGAGCCAGCCGGTGTCGTCGTACCAGGGCGGCTGGTACGCGGCCGACTCGACGCCGATGAGTGCGCGGAACTCGCTCGCGTGCAGCCGCGCCAGCTCCAGCACGATCTTGCCGCCGATCGAGCAGCCGAGCACCACCGGGCGCTCGAGCGCCATGGCGCGGCAGAAGGCGCGGATCATCCCCACGTAGCCCGCGGTCGTCAGGCGATACTCCTCGCCCTCGAAGCCGGCGGGCGGCAGCGATTTGCCGTGCCAGGGCATGTCGAAGGCCAGCACGCGGAAGTGGCGCGTGACGTCGGCGTCGTTCAGGAGGTAGCGCCACTGGCGGCCGTCGGCGCCCGCGGTGTGCAGGCACACGAGCGGGATCCCCTGTCCCGCTTCCTCCCAGTAGACGCGGTGCGGGCGGCCGTCGAGGACGATGCGGCGGTAGCGCCCGACGATCGTCTCGGCCTCGGGCAGCTCGGGCGCGAGGCGCGCGGGGGCGGCCGGCCGCGGCAGCGCGAGCACGTCCTTCACCCAGCGCAGGTTCGCCATGAGCGGCCGGAGGTCGCCCTCGATCCGCACGTGGCCGTGCTTCGCCATCGCGAGGAGGTCGTGGTAGCCGGGAGCCGGCGCGGGCTCCCAGTGGCGCCGCCAGGCGTCGGCGGAGCCGCGGATGGAGAAGGCGTACTCGCGCATCAGGAACGGCCCGCGCTCGACGCGCTCGATCCGGCCCTCGTGGACGGCGACGAGCCACTCGGTGTCGCCCATGCCCACCAGGAAGCGCGTGGAGAGGTAGCGCCCGCGGCGGACGAGGCCGGCGTCGGCGTTGACGCGCTCGGCGAGCTTCTCCAGCACGCCCGGCATTCTACATGAGCCGCGTGCCCGAGGCCACGCCGGCGCGTGACGCGATGAACCGTTTCTACGCGGCCGTCCGCGTGGTCGTCAGGTTCTGGATCTGGTTCTTCTTCAAGGCGGTGGACGCGCGCCACCGCGAGCGCGTGCCGCCCGCCGGCCCCGTGCTCCTCTGCATCAACCACCCGAACAACCTGATCGACTCACTCCTGATCGGCGCGGTGCTGCCGCGCAAGGTCCATTACCTGGCGACGGCGGCGCTCTTCCGGAACCGGCTCGTCGCGCGCTTCCTCCTGGCGTGCGGCGCGATCCCCGTCTACCGCAGGCAGGACGACCCCGACAAGATGGACAGGAACGTCGCGACCTTCGAGGCGTGCGGGCAGGCGCTCGCGGCGGGCCGGCTCGTCGCGATCTACCCCGAGGGCACGACGCACGCCGAGGCGCGCGTGCAGCGCATCAAGACGGGGGCGGCGCGCATCGCGCTCGGCTTCGAGGCCGAGCACCCGGGGGCGCTCACGCTCGTGCCCGTCGGGCTCAACTTCGAGGCGCGCAAGTCGTTCCGCGGGCGCGTGCTGGTCTCGTTCGGCCCGCCCGTGGCCGTGGGGCCGTACGTCGAGGCCTGGCGCGCGGACCCCGTGAAGGCCGTGGACGCCCTCACCGACGCGATCCAGTGGGCGATGGAGGCCGAGGTCGTACACGTGGACCGGATCGACGAGGCGCGCCTGGTGCGCGCCGTCGAGGAGCTGTACCGCGACGCGCTGGTCCGCGAGCTGCGCGAGGAGCGCGGGCTCGGCGCGCGCCAGGTGGACCCGGTCCGCCTCTCGCGCTCGCTCGTGGACGCGGTCGCCTGGTTCCGGCGGCGCGACGCCGAGCGCGTCGAGCGGCTCTGGCAGCGGATCCAGAGCTATCGCGCGCTCCTCGTCGAGTACCGCGTGAAGGACGAGGCGGTGCGCGCGCGGCTCGAGCGCCCGCGGGCGCGCGCGCGCCTGCACCGCGGCTGGCAGGCCGTGGTCGGCTTCCCGGTGTTCGTCTACGGCGCGGCCGTCAACTTCCTCCCCTACTGGATCCCGCGCTGGCTCGCGCGCCGCATGTCGCGGAAGGAGACCGACTACGCGACCTGGCGATTCCTCGCCGCGGTGCTCGCGTATCCGTTATTCTGGGCGCTCGAGATCTGGGGCGTCGCCCGGCTCGCCGGGCCGCGCTGGGCCGTGGCGTTCGCGCTCTCGCTGCCGGTCGCGGGGCTGCTGGCGTTCCGCTACCTGGTCGGCGCGGGGCGCCTCACGGGCCGGCTGCGCTTCGGGCTCGTCGCGCTCACGCGCGAGCACGACGCGCGGCGGCTCGTGGCCGAGCGGCGGGAGATCCTGGCGGAGCTCGAGCGCGCCAAGACCGAGTACCTCGCCGCGACGAGAGGGAGCTCGTTTTGAGCCTCTACCTGCTGGAGGAGATGTCCACGCCGGCGCTCGACGCGCTCGACCGGGCCCGGACCGTGGTCGTGCTCACCGTGAGCCCCCTCGAGCAGCACGGCCCGCACCTGCCCGTGGGCGTGGACGCGATGGCGGCGCGCTGGTTCGCCGAGACGATCGGCGAGCGCCTCCTCGCCGCGCGCCCCGGCTGGTCCGTGGTGCTCGCCCCCACGCTCCACCTGGGCTCGTTCACCTTCGACGCGACGGGCACCGTGAGCGTGCGCCAGCGGGTCGTGCGGGACACGCTCGTGGACTACGGCGCCTCGCTGGCGCGCGCGGGCTTCCGCTTCATCCTCGTCGCCAACGGCCACGGCGGCCCCGGCCACCTCACCGCGCTCGAGGAGGCGGCGGCGATCGTGAGCCGCCGCCACCGGGTGCTGATGGCCTCGTTCACCGGGCACCTCGCCTGGGAATTCCTCCGCGGCCGCTACCTCGACCGGATCGAGCAGGCGCTCGGCCGGCCGCTCGGCGCCGCGGAGCGGGAGGCGTTCGCGGAGGACGCGCACGGCGGCTGGTTCGAGACGTCGCTGATGCTCATGCTGCGGCCCGATCTCGTGGACCCGGCCTACCGCGACCTGCCGCCCGCGCGCTACCGGCTCGCGGCGCGCGTGGTCCCGAACTACCCGCTGAAGAACGGCGGCCTCGGCTACGTGGGCCACCCGGCGCTCGCCGATCCCGCGTTCGCGAAGGCGGCGACCGAGGTGCTGGTCGCCGAGACGATGGACCTGGTCGGCGGCCTGCTCGACGGGCGCCTCGTGCCCGCGGAGCGCCGCTCGCCCTTCTTCGCGCTGCCGTTCTTACGGACCGACTTCTGGCCGGCGACCGCCGCCGCCGCGGCGCTCCTCGCCGCCGGCGCCGCCGCGCTGCTCCTGCGGCGCCGCGGGCCCCGGGCGTGATCGAGCTCGCGGCGAGGGACGGCGTCGCCCGGCTCACCCTCTGCCGCCCGGAGGCGCTCAACGCGCTCGACCGCGCGCTCACCGGGGCGCTCGAGCAGGCGCTCGAACGCGTCGCCGCGATGGACGACGTCACGGTGCTCGTCGTCGCCGGGCGCGGGCGGGCGTTCTGCGCGGGCAACGACCTCAAGGAGATGGCGGCGCTCGCGCCCGAGGAGGCGGAGGCGCTCGCCGGGCGGCAGGCCGCGCTCATGGCGCGCTTCGCCGCGCTCCCCCAGGTGACGATCGCCGCGATCGACGGCGCGGCACTCGGCGGCGGGCTCATGCTCGCCCTCGCGCAGGACCTGCGCGTCGCCTCCGACCGCGCGCGCCTCGGCCTGCCCGAGGTGACGCTCGGCTTCACCCCCGCCTACGGGATCGCGCGGCTCCTCGACGTGGTCGGCGGCGGCCACGCGCGGGACCTTCTGCTGACCGGGCGCACGCTCCACGCGAGCGAGGCGCTGCGGATGGGCCTCGTCAACCGCGTCGTCGCGCCGCCCACGCTCGAGGCCAGCGTCGCCGCGCTCGCCGCCGACGTCGCGCGCGCCCCGCGCGGCGGCCTCGCGGCCGCGAAGGCCGCCGTCGCCGCGATCCGCGCGGGTACGCCGGGACGCGAGGCGCAGGCCTTCGCTGCGGCGCTCGGGACGAGCCCGGCGGCGCGGGAGCGGATCGCGGCGTTCGCGCGGCGCCGGGGCTAGCCGGGGCTAGCCGTGGGCTAGCCGCGGGGTATTCGCGAGCAGTCGTCGCGGCATCTGCCCGCGGGGACGTGCGGCAGGGGCCGGCAGGACCACGCGGCACGCGTCCGCTGCCCCTGTGCGGCTGGGCTCCATCCGGGCGCGCGTGGCCCGCGGTCCACGTGGCGGGAACGGGTCCTGCCCACCCCTGCCGCACGTCCCCGCGGGCAGGCGCCCGGCGCCGGCTCTCGGGATGATCTCGTCGCTGGAGACCGTCGGTGGGATTACGCCGGCCGGCGGCGGCGGGCCATGTCCAGGTCGGCCTCGCGCAGCAGGTCGTCGGCGGTGTCGGGCGGCGCTTGGCTGTAGGCGACGCCGACGTTGCAGCGGGGGGTGAGCGGCAGCCCGCGCTTCTGCGACAGCTCGGCGAGCTTGTCGCGCACGCGCGCGAGGACGACGTCCACGTCCTTCGGCCCCACGTCCGGCAGGAACACCGCGAACTCGTCGCCGCCGTGGCGCGCCACCAGGTCGGTGGTGCGGGTGGCCTCGATCAGCGCATCGCCCACCGTGCGCAGTACGTCGTCGCCCACCGCGTAGCCGTGCTGGTCGTTGATGTTCTTGAGCTGGTGCACGTCGAGGACGACCAGCAGCCCACCGTTGTTGCGCCGGCGCGCGACCGCGGCGAGCCGCCGGTACTGGTCGTGGAAGGCGCGCCGCCCGGCGAGCCCCGTGATCGGGTCGGGCGCGTAGCGGGAGAGCCGGCGGTCGGCCTCATAGAGCCGGCCGGCGACCGTCCGCAGCAGGGACACGGCCAGCTCCGCGGAGGTCTGCAGCACGTGCAGGAAGTCGCCGTGGCGGAGCACGAGGCAGTGCGTGCGCTCGACCGCGACGACCGTCGCCGACCGCGCCTGGCTGCGCAGCACGCCGAGCTCGCCGAGGATCTCGCCCTCGCCCAGCTCGCCGAGCA
>Ga0154364_1277_pt1 | contig 12568 bp, 17 predicted proteins | sample RifGroA2_FD_115892 | JGI IMG/M metagenome (GOLD analysis project Ga0154364, IMG submission 115892) | Candidatus Rokubacteria bacterium GWA2_73_35 | reverse complement strand
CCCGCCGACGTCGTCGAAGCTCACCATCGGGCGGATCTGCGTCTCCACCCGCCCCGTCAGGTCCCCGAACTTCTCCCCGAGCTTCGCGAAGACGTCCTCCAGCCGCCGCTGGAGGGCCCACTCCTGGTCGTTGCGCTCGACGTCCGCCATGACGTCAGATGTTCGGCCGCGGCGGGGCCACGCGCACGCCGCCGCCCTTGTCGAACACGCGGTCCTCGACGAGCACCGGCACCTTCGCGCGGATGGCGAGCGCGATCGCGTCGGACGGGCGCGCGTCGAGCTGGAGGTCGGCCCCGCCCGCCTTGAGGTAGACCGTGGCGTAGTACACGTCGTCGCGCAGGTCGGTGATCACGACGCGCGTGAGCGCGACCTTCAGCCGCCCGAAGAGCGTGAGGAACAGGTCGTGCGTGAGCGGGCGGGGGGGCGTGACGCCCTGCAGCGGCACGGCGATCCCGGTCGCCTCGGCGAGCCCGATCACCATCGCGAGGGCGCGCCGATCCCGCTTGCCCTGGAGCAGGACCGTCGGCTGCTGGGTGCGCTGGTCCAGCACGACCGCGAGCACCTCCACCTCCTGCGGCCCGATCACCCGGGGCGGTGCGGCGGGGGGGCCGTCGGGCGCGAGGTCGGCCCGGCCCGGCGCGCCCAGCAGGGTGGCGGTCAGCAGCGCGGTGGTCACCACACGGGCCTTCGTGCTCATGCCTGCTCCCCCGGTCGACGGCATCGGCCCAGTATAGCGCGGCTACGCGGCCCGCCCCGGGGCGAGCCGGAGGCTCACGCCGGCGCCGGCGAGGAGCAAGGCGGTGAGCGCGCTCCAGGTGGCTCCGTAGCCCGCGGCGTGGATGACCCAGCCGAAGACGAACGCCCCGGCCGTCTGGCCCACGAGGAACACCGCGCTGAAGATCCCGACGACGACGCCGCGGCGCGTCTCCGGCGTCTCGTCCGTCACCAGGGCGGCGAGGCCGGGATAGAGGAAGCCGTGCGCGCCGCCGGACAGGAGGCCGGCCACGAACAGGACCGGCAGGACCGGCGTCGTGCCCGACCGGTCCGCGAGGAGCGCGAGCATCGCCAGCAGCGCCGTCCCGGCCGTCTGCACGAACATGGACGGCACGATCACGGCCGCGCGGCCGTGCGTGTCGAGCAGCCGCCCCCCGAGGACACGCACGCCGATCGCGGCGGTCGCGTACGCCGTGTAGAAGAGGGCGAGCGTCCGCACCCCGAGGCTCTCGGCGAAGGTCGGCAGGAACACCCAGATCGTCCCCGCGCCGAGGCCGAAGAAGAGCGTGACCGCCATGGGGCGGCGCCACAATTCGTCGAGGCCGCCGCGCTCCCAGAGCGAGGCCCGCGCGGGCAGCGCGGGGCCGCGCCGGCCGCCCGGCAGCCGCGTGACGAGGAGACAGGCGACGCCGGCGAGCGCGGCCGCGAGCACGAAGAGCGGCCGGAAGCCGAGCCGGCGGACCACCCACTCGCCCACGAGCGGCGCGATCGCGGTCGCGGCGAGCCCCGAGACGCCGTAGATCCCGAGCGCCCAGCCGCGCTGGTCGGGCGCGACCAGATCGATCACGTACGAGTAGTTCGCGACGAAGAACGCGGAGAAGCCGAGGCCCTGCAGGACGCGGACGAGGGCGAGCACGGGGATCGTCGGCACCGCCGCGGCGAGGAGCGCGGACGCGAGCACGAGACCGACGCCCGTGAGCATGAAGGGGCGCCGGCCGACCGCGTCGATCCACGGCCCGACGAGCGGCTGGCAGACGATGCCGACGGCGTTGAAGAGGCCCATGACGACGCCGATCTCGACCGCGGTCCCGCCCAGCGCGTCGATGTAGAGGGGCAGGAGGATGAAGCAGTTCAGGCCGAAGAAGAAGAAGAAGTTGGTGACGGTCGCTCGCAGGAAAGGATTGTCGGATAGAATGGGCGGCACGGTCGATTATCGCATGACGACCATCGGCGCGCTGCTCGGGCGGTCCCTCGACGACCGCGGCGGCGACCTCTTCCTCACACTCGATCCCGCGTTCCAGGGGCTTCCCGACACCGCGCACGGCGGGTCCGTCCTCGCCGCCTTCGACGCGCTCGCGGGTCTCCGCGGGCCGCGCGCGGTCGCCGGGGTCTACCGGAAGCGCGTGCCGCTCGGCGTGCCGCTCGCGCTCGCGCGCACCCGCGAGGCGGGCGCGCACGCCTTCGCGCTGCGCGACCCCGACGGGTCCGTCCTCGTCGACGGCCGCGTCGCGGCGACGGCAGCGGACGCCGGCGGCCACGCGGACGAGCCGGCGGGCGGACGTGCGCGGGAGGAGTCGACGGAGACCCGTTCCCGCCGCGGGGAGTGCGGGCCCCGCGCGCCCGGATGGAGCCCAGCCGCCCAGGGGCAGCGGACGCCTGCCGCGTGGTCGACGGCGACCCCTCCCGCGCACGCCGGCCCGCCGGCCCTCCCGGAGAGCGACGGGCATCCGCTGCCGATCTCGCGCGCGTGCTTCGCGTGCGGCAGCGACAACCCGCTCGGCCTGCGCGTCCGCCTCGCGTTCGACGACCGGACCGTGTGGGGCGCGTGGGCGCCGCGCGAGCCGTTCCGCGACGCCGACGGCGCGCTCGCGCCCGCCGCGCTGACCACGCTGCTCGACGAGACCGCGTTCTGGCTCGGCGCGCTCGCCACCGGCGAGTCGGGCATGACGACGGACCTCCGGGTCACGCTCCACCGCCCCGTCCCGTTCGGGACGGCCATCCGCGTGTCCGGCAGCCGCGCCGCCGTCCGCCCGCACGCCGACGACCGGCGCTACTGGGACACGGCGGTCGCCGCGCACGACGCCGCCGGCGCGCGCGTCGCCTCGGCGCGCATCACCTTCGTCGCCGTGCGGGGCGCGGCCCGCCGCCTCGTCCGGGGCATGCTCGCGATCAACGACGCCGACGTCGTCCGCCGGGTCTTTCCGGCCTACGCCCGCGCGGGCGCGTGAGCCTCCGCGGCGCGCGGTGGCTGATGCTGCTCGTGCCGGCGTCGCTCTACGTCTTCTCCTGGCTCCATCGCGTGGCGCCCGCGGTCGTCGCGGAGGACCTCATGCGCGCCTTCACGATCAGCGCGGCGGCGCTCGGCAACCTCTCGGCGATCTACCCGTACGTCTTCGCCGTGATGGCGCTCGTCGCGGGCAGCCTCGCCGACACGCTCGGGCCGCGCCGGACGATCGCGCTCGGCGGCGGGACGATGGGGCTCGGCGCCGTGCTCTTCGGCCTGGCGCCCACGTTTTCGCTCGCGTTCGCCGGGCGGCTCCTGGTCGGCCTCGGCGCCTCGGTCTTGCTGATCGCCTGGCTCGCGCTCGCCACCGCCTGGTTCCGCCCGAACGAGTTCGCCACGATCTCCGGCTGGACGCAGACGGTCGGCAACGTGGGCGCGCTCGCCGCCGCGACGCCGCTCGCGCTCCTGGTGGGCGCGGTGGGCTGGCGGGGGACGTTCGTGGTGATCGGCGTCGTCACGCTCGCGCTCGCCGCGGCCGCAGCGGCGCTCGTGCGCGACCGCCCGGAGGCGCTGGGCCTCCCGGCCGTCAACCCCGAGCGGACCGGGCCGGCCGCGCCGACGGTGCGCGAGGTCCTGCGGGGCGTGCCGGGGATCGTGGCGAACCCGCGCACGTGGCCGCCGATCCTCACCGCGGGCGGCGTCTACACGACGCAGATCACGTTCCTCGGCCTCTGGGGCGTGCCCTATCTCACGCAGGTCTACGGCCTCTCGCGCGTGGACGCCGCGACGCTCGCCTCGATGCTCGCGATCGGCATGGGCGCGGGCGCGCCGCTCGTCGGCTGGCTCTCGGACCGCTGGCTCGGCCTGCGCCGCCCGCCGATGCTCGCGTTCTCGGCGGTCTACGCCCTCTGCTGGGTGCCGCTCGCGCTGCCCGGCCTGCGCGTGCCGGTGCCGCTGCTCGCGCCGTTCTTCCTCCTGATGGGGTTCGCCTCCGCGGGCCTCGTGCTGCTCTGGAGCTGCGTGCGCGAGGTGAACGACCCCGCGCGCGTCGGGATCGCCGTCGGCTTCTGCAACCTGCCGATCTTCCTCGGCATCGCGCTGCTCCAGTGGCTCACCGGCGCGATCCTCGACGCGAAGTGGGACGGGCTCCAGGTCGCCGGCGCGCGCGTCTACCCGCCGGCGGCCTGGGAGGCCGCGTTCGGCGTGTGCCTCGGGCTCGCGCTCGCGGCCGTCGTCACCGCGGCCCTCGTGACCGAGACGCGCTGCCGCAACGTCTGGCGGCGAAACGAGCTATGATCGGCACGACGCACCCGGTGGGCTCGGCGTGACGCAGCCAGGAGGAGGATCGCCATGACCAGGACCACGCAGCTCGTCCTGCCCCTGAAGTCGCGGCCCGGCGTCCTCGCGAAGGTCTGCAAGACGCTCGCGGACGCCCGCGTGAACATCGTCGCGATCTGCGCGCCCGAGGCGCGCGGCACCACCCGGGTCCGGGTGGTCGTGAACGACCCGACGCGAGCCGCGCGGGCCCTGACGAAGGCCGGGTATCGGGTCGGCAGGGAGCGGGCGCTCGTCGTGCGGCTCACGAACAAGCCCGGCGCCCTCGGCCGCGTGGCGACCGCGCTCGCCCGCGCCCGGAAGAACATCAAGACCTGCTACGCCACCACGGCGGGGCAGCGGGCCGCGGTCGTCCTCACGCTGTCCTGACTTCATGGGGGGCTCCGGGCGCCCCCCAAGCCTCCCAAGCGCTCGGGACGCCCATGCTGCGCCGTGGCGCCCCTCGACAGCGCGGCTGGCTCACACGCTCTGACTTCATGGGGGGCTCCGGGCGCCCCCCAAGCCCCCCAAGCGCTCGGGGCGTCACGCCTGCGCGGCCTTCCGCTCGGCGTCCACCCACGCCTGCCATTCGGCCGGCGCGTGGCCGAGCGCCAGGCGCGGGCCCGAGCGCGCGAGCGGCGTCCGGAGCAGCCGGGGCTCGTCGAGCGCGCGATCGAGGAGGCGCTGGGGCGAGTCGCCCGCCACGCGGAGGCCGAGGGCGTGGAAGCGCGGGCTCTCGCGGTCGATCAGCGCGGCGGCGCCGAAGCGCTCGGCGAAGCGCCGGAGCTCGCCGCGCGAGGCCGGCCGCTCCGCGAGGTCCACGAAGTGGACGGCGATCCGCCGCTCGGCGAAGAAGCGGAGCGCCTTGCGCGTGTCCTGGCAGTCCTTGAAGCCGAAGACCTGCACGCTCAGGCCCGGCAGAGGAGGGCGCGCTCCTTCAGCGCCTCCCACACCGCGAGCGACACGGCGGGGCTGCCGGGCGGGTTCGTCCGGCCGGTGCGCGGCCCGTGGAAGTCCGAGCCGCCCGTCGCGACGAGCCCGTGCTCGCGGCAGAGATCGACGTAGTGCGCGGTCCGGGCCGCCGAGTGCTCGGGGTAGTAGCACTCGATCCCCTCGAGCCCCGCCGCGACGAGCCCCGGGACCAGCTCGTCCTGGTCGGCGAGCCCGGGATGGGCGAGCACCGGGACGCCGCGGGCGCGCCGGATCACGCCGACCGCCTCGGCGGGCGTGAGCCGCCGGCGGGGCACGTGGGCGGGGCCGCCCGCGTGCAGGTACCGGTCGAACGCCTCGCGGACCGACTTCACGTAGCCCCGCGCCACCATCACGCGGGCGACGTGCGGCCGCCCCGCGGCGCCCTCCTGCACGAGTGCGAAGACCTCGTCGGCGTCGATCGGCATGCCGAGCTCGGCGAGGCGCCCGGCGATGCGCACCACGCGCGCCCGCCGCTCGGCGCGCTGCTCCCGGAGGAACGCCTGGAACCAGGCGGCCTCCCAGTCCACGCAGTAGCCGAGCACGTGGACCTCGGCGCCCGGGACGTCGCAGTTGATCTCGAGCCCGGGCACGATCTCGAGCGGCGGCTGCCGGCGGGCCTCGGCGAGCGCCGCGGGGAGCCCCTCGGTCGAGTCGTGGTCGGTGACGGCGAGCACGCGCACGCCCTGGCGGACCGCCTCGCGCACCAGCGCCTCCGGGGGGAGCGTGCCGTCCGAGGCCGTCGTGTGCGTGTGCAGGTCGACGGGGCCGCCCATCACTCCGCCGTCAGGTAGGTCAGGAGCGTCCGGACGGCGACGCCCGTCGCGCCCTTCGGCGCGAGGGGCAGGTCCTTCTCGGTGAACGCCGGGCCGGCGACGTCGAGGTGCGCCCAGGGCGTGGCGCCCGCGAACTCCTTGAGGAACAGCCCCGCCGTGATCGCGCCGCCGCCGCGCGGACCCACGTTGTTCAGGTCCGCGATCTCGCTCTTGAGGTGCTCCTTGTACTCGTCGATCAGCGGGAGCTGCCAGAACGGCTCGCCGGCCGCCTCGGCCGCCCGGAGCAGCCGGCTGGCGAGTCCCGCGTCGTTCGCCATGAGGCCGCCGCAGAGCGGGCCGAGGGCGATGACGCACGCGCCGGTGAGCGTCGCCACGTCCACGATCTCGTCGGGCTCGACGCGGCGCACGGCGTAGCAGAGGGCGTCGGCGAGCGTGAGCCGCCCCTCGGCGTCGGTGTTCCCGACCTCGATCGTGGTGCCGTTCATCGCGCGCAGCACGTCGCCCGGGCGCGTCGCCGAGCCCGACGGCATGTTCTCGGTGGCCGCGATGAGCCCGTGCACCTCGACCGGGGGCCGGAGGATGGGCAGGGCCCCCATGACGCCGAGCACCGCCGCGGCGCCGGCCATGTCGTACTTCATCCGGAGCATGCCCTCCGACGTCTTGAGGTCGAGGCCGCCCGAGTCGAACGTGATGCCCTTGCCGATCACCACGACGCGCTTCCTCGCGCGGCCCGCCGACCGGCCTCCCGGCCGCCCGGCCGGGCTGTAGATCAGATGGATGAACCGCGGCGGCTCGGCGCTCCCCGCGGCGACGCCGAGGAACGCGCCCATGCCGAGCCGGCGGCACTCGGCGCGGCCGTGGACGCGGACCGTCAGCTTCCGCTCCCGCGCGAGCCGGACGGCCGCGCGCGCCAGGTCGCTCGGGCCCAGGTCCTTCGCCGGCGTGTTGACGAGGTCGCGCGCGAGCGCCGTCGCGTTGGCGAACGTCTCGCCGCGGTGGACGCCCTCGGCGACGTCGCGCGCGTGGCGCGCGTCGGGCTCGACGACGGTGAGCGTCGCGACCACGCGCTCGGCCTTCTCGCGCCGGTACCGCTCGAAGCCGTAGGCGCCGAGCAGGGCGCCCTCGACCACCGCCTGGGCGCGCTGCCGCGCGGGCAGCCGGTCGCCCAGGACCTCGGCCGCGACCGCGCGCGCCCCGAGGTCGCGCGCGCGCCGCACGCCCGCGGCCGCCGCCCGCCGGAGCGTCTCCGCGGTGGTCTCCGCCCGCGGGCCGAGCCCGGCGACGACGATGCGGCGGCCGTCGGCGTGCACGTGCGTCACCTGCCCGACCTTCGCCTTGAACTGCTCGGCCTCGAGCACGCGCCCGACCTGCCCGCCGGCCGCGCGGTCGAGCCGCGCGAGGCCGCCGGGGAGTTTCTTCTCGCCGGCGTAGAGGCCGGCGACGACCGCGTCCCCGGGGACCTCGTCCAGCCGCTGGCTCGCCACGACCACCCTCACGCCGTCTTCCCTCCTTCGAGGGCCTGGGCCCGCCGGATCATGTCCACGAGCCCCTCGGTGACGTCGAGCTGGCCCGCGCGCTCCACCTCGACCCAGCGGACGGCGTCGGCGTCGCTGCCCGCCACGACGTCCGTCGTCTCCGGGCGCACGAGGTAGTCCATCAGAACGTAATGATAGCGGACCCGTCCCGCGTCGTCCTTCACCACCCGCTCCACCGTGCCCGCCAGGCCGACCACGTGGACGCGGAGCCCGCACTCCTCGGCGACCTCGCGGACGACGGCCGCGCGCGTCGTCTCGCCGAGGTGGACGAGCCCGCCCGGCAGGCTCCACTGGCCGGCGCCGGGGGGCCGGCCGCGGCGGACGAGCAGCACGCGGCCCTCGTGGAGGACGACCGCGCCGACACCGAGCCGCGGGTGCTCCGGGTACTCGCGGCTCACGCCGCGCCGGCGAGCCAGGCGTCGGTGGCGTACTTCTCGCCGGCGAGCGCCTCGGCGAGCGCCGCCTCCTCGCCGGTGAGCCCGGCGGGCGCGAGCGCGAGCCCGTGCTCGCGCTCGAACGCGGCGGCGAGCGCCCGCGCGACCTCGGCGAAGCCGGGCCGGCGGCCGAGCGCCGCCTCGAGCGTGGTCAGGCTCGCCAGCGGGTCCGCGGTCGTCGGGAAGAGCGCGGCCAGGCGCGGCGCGTCCACGCCGAGCAGCACGGCGCCGTGCTGGAGGAACGCGCTCCCCTGCCGGCGCTGCGCGCTGCCGACGACCTTGCGGCCGGCGATCTCGAGCTCGTAGCTGCCCGCGCGCGCGAAGCAGAAGGCGGGCGTCGGCCCGCCCGAGGGCGCGACCGGCACGATCTCGACCGGGGCGCCGAGCGCGCGCAGGCCGCGCGCGAGCGCCCGGCCGATCCAGTGGTAGGTCTCGAGCAGGTCGGCGCCGACGCCGAGGTCCGCGGCGGTGGCGACGACGCTGTAGGTCAGCTCGCGCTCGGGGCCGTCGTGGTAGATCGCGCTCCCGCCGGTCGGGCGGCGCACGAGCCCGACGCCGAGGGCGGCACACGCCGCCAGGTCCACGTCGCCCGCGAGCGGCTGGCCGTAGCCGAGGGAGACCGTCGCCGGCGCCCACGCGAAGAACCGGAGCGTCGGCGGCGAAGTGCCCGCCTGGCGGCCGCGCCAGAGCGCCTCGTCCACCGCCATGTTGCTCGCGCCGTCGGCGGGCTCGGTCACGAGCAGGCGCCAGGGTCGGGCGTGCGGTCGGTCCGTCACGCCCCTAGCATCGCACGGCAGGGCGGCGCCCGCTCCTCCCCCCGCGGCGACTGCGCGCGCTCCTCCAGGTCGATGCGGTCCTCCTCGAGCGCGGTTGCCAGGTCACGCCGCAAACCCATGCGCAGCAGCAGGGCAAGCAGCCTGACCACCCCACAAGTCAGGGCCGGCCTCGCCGTGTTCCAGGCGCTCCGCGATAACCCTGAGAGCCAGCGCCTGAACCCTTGCGACAGCTCCTTCATGGGTATCGCCGTACGCGAGAACGCTCGCTCGACCTCGACCTTGAACGTGATCCACGTCTCACACCCCCTGGCTCAGCAGGATACGCTGACGGCTCCGACCAGCGGACTTCGTCAGGATCCAGCGAACGCGCAGGCCCAGCGGCCGGGGCGAGCAACGCGAGCTGCGGACCGCTGAAGTCTGAAGTTCGACGCTCAGCGAAGCCGAGCACGGATCAATGCGGGGATCGCGCTTGCCGTGAACGCACGCCAGGACGACGACGAAACTCTCGAGCACTCGAGACCAAAGGGCGTAGGGGAATCGCCGCAGCAGAGCACGGCGGGCACCACGATGCCGATCGGAGTATGCAAGCGGATCGTCCGAGATCCGTGCGATGACGGCGTCCACCGCTTCGCGGAACTCATAACCGAGACTCGGTTGCTGCCCGTCGTACCAGTCCCCGATTCGCTCCAAGTCGAGCTCGGCAGCTCGACGGATGAGGACCGGTAGGGTCAACGACGCCGCTGCTCAAGGCGAGCCTTGACCTCTGGCCACGGACTCTGAGCATCGGGATTCTTCTCGAGATCGGCGAGGCGCTCGTCGAGCAGGGCGCGCTCCTCAGGTGTCACAGGGATGTCCTCTTCGGAGAGGGTATCCCACAGCGCTTCGATCAGCTGGAGGCGATCACTCGGGCTGAGCTTCAACGCCTCTGCCAGCAGGTCAGCGTTCATGACGGAAAGTATAGCGCGTCGGGGTCGCCTGGGCATCGGACTCGACGATGCCGCCTGGGGTTATGCTCGATATGCGGCGAACGCTCACGTTGACCGGCCGCGGCGAGCGAATGCGAGCCAGCGGTCCGGTCGAACGTGTTGTTAGCCACTCTCGTCTTCCTCAAGCGGCTGGGGTACGTAGACTCGCTTGAGAGGCAAGAGGCCTTTGTATCGGGAATCGAAATTCTCGTAGTGCTGAAGGATGAGGTCCACGAGCTCAGGGCCGTCAATCAGACGCAGGTTACTTTTCGCGCGGGCAAAGCTCCTGGCCTGAGAGGAAAAGCTGCCGAGCGTAATGAGGAGTCCAAACTCGGCGGCTGTGACCTTCCCGTAGAGCGCGGACACGATGGGATCACCGACGGTGCCCTCGCCGCTCTTGACCTGCACCTTGACGATCGGCGGCTCAAAGCCCAGTTCGTCCCGATGCGCAAGAATGTCGATCCCGCCGTCCGGCCCTTCGGGTGACACACGCGTTCGGTACCCCATCGCGTTCAGGAGGTGAGCTACGAACTCGGCGAGAGGGTGTCCCTTGAGTTCTCTCGCCAGTGTTTTGATGACGAAATCGCGCGTGGTTTCCTCGATCTCTTCAGCTACGGGAGCGACGCTTTCGTCTTCCACAACGCTTGGGGCAGTGGCCTGGCCGGCCGCTCCTTTCACGAACTCGTCGACGTGGTTCTGGACACGAAACAGACTCATCGCCGAGCCGATCTCGTAGAGCGCTCCCTGCGAGAACGCCGTTCGCGGCACAGCACGTAGCCAGGTTACAGCCCGCTGGTGTGGGTAGCCAGGCTCGCTGGTCGCGTCGTATTGGTACGGTCCTTCGACCCGTCCGATATGCACCAGGCGGTCTCGTTGAGATGGATAGACGATCAGATCGCCGACCTGCATCTGATGAGCGAATCGGAAGAGCTGCCCGGCATTGTTCGGAATTGACCCTGGTTTCTTGTCTGGATAAGCGTCGGCCACCGCCTTTCTGAACGCCTCGCGATCCTCGGGTAGCTTCGAGAGGTCGTCAACCTTGCTCCACCCAATTGCGATACGGTTGCGCGTGAGGAAGAGGGTGTCGGCATCGCCCGTTCGGCCGCCGTGTATTCCCCAAACCCTCTGTTCGCTGGCTGGCATGGCCATCTCACCTCAGCTCGATATGTGGCTAACGCACCCGATAACCCGCGGCGGCTGAGCAACACGAAGCCGCCGGCGGGTTCATCGGGATGTTCGACGCTCGAAGGTGATCGCTCTCAGTCGAGTCGGAATAGGCGAGCACCATGAAACACGGTCGCGATCTCGACGATGTCATGTCGCCGGCGGTAGACGATTCGGTAGTTCCCGTGGATGACCTCGCGAATCGACTCGTCTCCAAGCTCAGGCACGACACGTCCGGATCGAGGGTTGTCCGTGAGTCTTTCCACGGCGGCGATGAGCCGTTGGACAAGAAGGTCAGCGTAGTGAAGGGAGTCGCGGCCGACATGCGCGCGGATCGCCTCGACGTCCTGGATTGCCTGTGGCGCCCAGACGACCTGGGTCACCGGAGAAGGCGGCGCTTCGCCTCGGTATGATCGACGCCCTGCCCGGCATCCAGCTCCGCCAACCCGCGCTCGGTCTTTGCCAAGAGCACCAAGCGCTCGATCGCGTCCTCCAGGGTGGCATCCGCTGGGAGCTTTTCGACCGCCTCGAGGACCTTCTGCTTAGCGCTGCCCGCCGACATCGGCGCCTCCTTGGCTGCATTCAGTGGCACGATCAGGATAACCGAATTCGATGACGATCGCCTGGGACCAACCGCCGATGCGGCGAACGTCAGGCATCAGCCGCGGCGCGCGCCATTCCAGCGCGCCGTCGGCTGCATGCCATGTTAGCCGGCGTCCGGCTTGACGCGGCTTCGAAGCCCCGCCAGTTGTCGCCCTGACTTATCGAGGCTGAAGATGACATCGGGATCGGACCGAAGAAGATCACGTACCTCCGAAGTCGAAACAGCCGCAATTGATGAGAGGCGCTCAACGCTGCGCCAGCTGTATTTGTGTGAGTTCAGCGCCTCAAGCAGGCGTCGTTTTGTCTGCTCGCGGAGGTCGCCGGTGATCGGAACTGGCGACTTGGCCGACGCCACGGCAGCGTCCTTCGCTGTCTCTGGCTGCGCCCCAAGTTGTGCGACGGCCCGCTTTAGCGCCTCAAGATCATCTCGGATCGGATCGACCTCCTTGTCGACACTCTGCGACAAATCGCGCAGCTTGATGCTCTTGTCACCCCAAGCAAACGTTATATCGTTGCGACTCAGAACATCCGTGATTTGCCGACGAAACAGCACCCCAAGCACGACCACGGACACGAACAGCAAGAACGGCCAGTCCAGTAGCTTTGGGAGCAACAGGTGCTTCAGATCTTGCGGTGAGCCCAAAGCTTGGATTCCTTGCATGGTCGTACCTGTTCTCGTGTCCGGCTAACTAGAATTCGACTGCAACACCGTCATCTGCGACGGGATGCCGGCATCCAACAGTGGATGCAAGCATCTCTACCTGGATGTCGCCCGGGCATCTGCATGGAGATGCTCGCCGCTCGACCCCTGGCATCCACTGGTGGATACGGGTTCGTCGACGATGCGGCCGGTCAGGCCGAGCGCGACCACGCGGTCGTAGCGCAACTGCCAGACCCTTCGCTCTGGATTCCACGTCCCACCGGCCTGCTTCACCCGGTCGCGCACGGCCACGTCGGCAAAGGCGACGCGTAACCCGACGATCTGGTCGTGGGCGAAGCGAGGCCGTGGCGGTTGCCAATCGCGTTCGGCGACGAGAAGCTCCACGGTCTTGAACCGCTTCTTCCGCTGCGCATCGTAGCGATAGCGCACGCAG
>Ga0154364_1097_pt1 | contig 12759 bp, 14 predicted proteins | sample RifGroA2_FD_115892 | JGI IMG/M metagenome (GOLD analysis project Ga0154364, IMG submission 115892) | Candidatus Rokubacteria bacterium GWA2_73_35 | reverse complement strand
CGCCTGCGCCTCGAGCTCGGCCTCGTCGCGGAACAGGAGGCCCGTCACGCCGTCCTCGACGAGCGAGCGGTTGCCCTCGATGTCCGCGGCGAGCACGGCGCGCCCGAGCGCGAGGGCCTCGAGGACCGAGTTCGCCATGCCGCCCTCGGAGAGCGAGCAGTTCAGGACGATGTCGGCGCGGGCGTAGAGCGACGCCATCTGCGCGTGGGCGACGGCGCCGACGTGGCGCGCCCACGGGCGGTCCGCGAGTTCGCGGAGCAGCGTCTCGCCCAGGTCCGGGTCGAGGATCGGCCCGGCGAACAGCAGGCGCAGCGCCGGCAGGCGCGCGGCGAGGCGCGTGAGCGGCCGGAGCGGCAGCAGCGGGCGCTTGACCACCCGGATGCCGGCGGGGAACACGACGAGGAGCGCGCCCGGCGGCAGCGGGAAGCGCCCGGCGAAGTCGAAGCCCTCGCGCCCCTCGAGCCGCGCCGCCTGCGGCACGACCACGAGCCGTCCGGCGAGGTCGGGCAGCGCGGCCGCGACGCGCGCGGCGGTGCTGGCGTGGAACGCGGTGACCCGCGCCGCGCCGTCGAGCACGCGGCGCACGACGGGCGCGCGCGCCGGATCGAAGAGGTCGTGGTTCGCGTCGGTCCCCGTGAGCGTCACCACGACCGGCAGCTCGGCGCGGCGCGCCAGCCGGAGCGCGAGCGGCCCCACGCGGTAGGCGTGGAAGGCGTGGATCAGCGCCGGCCGCCAGGCGTCCACCTCGGCCTCGACGGCGTGCTCCGGCGCCACCGACAGATCCCACACCCGGAGCGCCACGCCCCGGGCCTCGAGGCCGCGCGCGACCCGCGCGACGGTCACCGCGTTGCCGCGCACGGACGGGTGCGCGAAGGGGGCCAGGAGGGCCAGACGGAAGGGCATCGGAGCCGAGCATACCGGCAGGCCCGCGCCGCGTCCAGCCGGGCCCGGAATCCCTCGCGCCCGCGGGGGCATCCTTCACTATAATGAGCGCGATGTCCGACCGCGAAGCTCCGGGGCCCACGTCGCTGGAGTGCCGCCAGATCGCCGACCTGCTCGGTGACTACATCGAGGGCGCCCTCCCGGCCGCGACGCGCGAGCTGATCGAGTGGCACATCGAGGGCTGCGCGCCCTGCGTGGCGTTCGTGAACACCTACCGCGGGACGGTGAACGCGGCCAGCAAGCTCCGGGAGGTCGAGATCCCGGCCGAGCTCAAGCAGCGCCTCCTCGCCGTCCTCCGGAGCCAGGCCGCCTCACACGAGCCGCGCGCGTAGCGACGCGGAGAGCGCGTCCACGAGCGTCACGCTCACGTAGATCGCCAGGATCAGCGTCAGCAGCTCGTGCTCCTGGAACAGGCTGATGGCGACGTGGATCCGCTGGCCCAGCCCGCCCGCGCCCACGAAACCCAGCACCGCCGCGGCGCGGACGTTCACCTCCCACCGGTAGAGGGCGTAGGAGACGAACTGCGGGAGCGCCTGCGGCAGCACGCCGTAGACGAGGATCGCGAGGCGGCCGGCGCCGGTCGCCTGCAGCGCCTCGAGCGGGGCCGGGTCCACGTCCTCGAGCACCTCGCCGAAGAGCTTGCCGAGCACGCCGCCCGTGTGGACGCCGAGCGCCAGCACGCCGGGGAACGGGCCGAGCCCGACCACGAAGACGAAGATCAGCGCCCAGACGATCTCGGGGATCGTGCGCAGCAGGTTCAGCAGCGCCTTGCCCGCCGCGTGGAGCGTGACGCGGGCCGTGCGGGCGCCGGGGCCGAGGCGCCGTCCCTCGAACAATATCCCATGGTAGAGGAGCGTCCGCGTCGCGGCGAGCGACAGGGGCAGGCCGAGGCCCACGGCGAGGAGCGAGCCGATCAGCGAGATCGCGAACGTCTCGACGGCGCCGCTCGCCGCATCGCGCCACGCCCGGGCGGAGAGGTCGGGCGGGAAGAGCCTCGCGACGTACGTCGCGATCTGGCGCAGCCCCTCCCCGCCGAGGAGGCCCGGGAGGTCCACGCCCGTGCCCTGCCAGGACCAGGCGAGGAGCGCCGCGAGGCCCGCGCCGACGAGGAGCGGCGCCCGGCGCCCGGGCCGCGCCGCGACGGCGCGCGCCATCAGGCCACCCACCCGCGGATACGCCCGCTGATCACGTCCACGGACGCGACGAGCACGAACAGGATGGCGAGCAGCGTCAGGACCTCGTCGAACTGGAACATCCGCATCGAGAGCTCGATCTGCTGGCCGAGGCCGCCCGCGCCCACGAAGCCGAGGATCGCCGAGGCGCGGATCGCGCACTCCCAGCGGTAGAGCGTGTAGGCGACGACGTTCGGCAGCGCCTGCGGCACGAGCCCGTAGAGGACCACGCCCGCGCGGGAGGCGCCCGCGGCACGGAGCGTCTCGAGCGGGCGCGGGCTCACGCTCTCGAGGATCTCCGAGTAGACCTTGCCGAGCATGCCCCCGTAGGCGACGCCGATCGCCAGCACGCCCGGGAAGGGGCCGAACCCGACCGCGCGGACGAACATGAACGCCCAGACGTACTCGGGGATCGAGCGGAACACCGAGAGCACGGCGCGCGAGGCCGCGTAGGGGGCGAAGCCCAGGACCCAGCGCCCCGTGCGGCTCGTCCGCTCGTGCAGCACGCCCCGCCACATCAGCGAGGAGGTCGCGAGCACGCCCAGCGGGACGCCGAGCGCGATCGCGATCGCGGTGCCCATGACCGAGATCTGGACCGTCTCGACCGCCGCGCGCGCCATCAGCCCGAGGAACTCGCCGGTGAGCTTCGGCGGGAACATGCCGCGGACGAACTTCGCCACGTTGGCGAGCGCGTCGGCGTCGAGCAGGCGGCGCGGGTCCACCTGCGCCTCGCGCAGCGAGAAGAGCACGCTCGCCGCGAAGACGGCGGTGAAGAGGTAGGGGAAGAGCCGCCTACTTCCGGAAGCCGGGAAGCGGTCGGCAGGCGGCGCCGAAGGGATTCTTGCCATCGCGGAGCTGTTCGAGCTCCTGCTCCTCGTCGCGGTGCCCGGCGTAGAGCTCAGCCAGCAGCTCCGGGCCCACCTTGTCGGGTGAGAGGTCGAACCGGACGCGCCCGTCCCGGACGCCGACGATCCGCGGGAAGTAGCCGAGCGCGAGGTCGACGCTGTGGAGGTTCATGAGCAGGGTCTTGCGCGAGGCGTGCGACAGGTCGCGCAGGAGCGTCACGATCGACACGGCGAGCGAGGGGTCCACCGCCGAGACGGGCTCGTCGGCCAGGATGACGTCCGGGTCCTGCACGAGCACGCGCGCGATGGCCACGCGCTGCTGCTGGCCGCCGGAGAGCTCGTCGGTGCGCGCCCAGAGCTTCTCCGGCATGCCGACCTGCTCGAGCGCCCGCCCGGCCCCGGCGACGTCGCGGGGCCGGACGAGCGAGGCGAGCGCGGCGGCGGCGGACCAGCGGCCCAGGTGGCCGGCGAGCACGTTGTGGACGACCCGGAGCCGGCCGACGAGGTTTTGCTGCTGGTAGATGGTGCCGATACGGGTCCGGACGCGTCGGAGCTCCGCGTCGGAGAGCTCCGAGACGTCCTGGCCCTCGAAGACCAGCGCGCCGGCGGTCGGCCGGAGCGTGAGGTTCAGGATCCGGAAGAGCGTGGTCTTCCCCGCCCCGCTCGGGCCGATGAAGGCCACGTGCTCCCCCGGCCCGACCCTCAGCGAGACGTCCTCGAGCGCGACCGAGCCGGCGGCGAAGACCTTGCGGATCCCCGTGAGCTCGTACATCACTTGAGCAACCCCGCAGAGATCGCCGCTTCCTCCACGGCCTTCCACTCGGCGTCGATCGCCTTGATGTACTTCCTCGTGCGGTGCAGGTCGAGGAGTCGCCGGTGCTCGGGGTTCGCGTAGTCGAGCTTGAGGAACGCCGCCGTGAGCTTCTCCTGCACTCCCGGGTCCAGGTCGCCGCGCGCGGTCCAGACGTAGTCCACGTAGGGCGGCGTGGTGTGGAAGACGTCGACCTTCGCCCGGTCCACCTTCTTCTGGAGGACGAGCTTGTCCCACACGAGGAAGTTCAGCGCGCCGGCCTCGACCTTGCCCGACTCGACCCAGAGCGCCGTCGCGTCGTGCGCGCCGGAGAAGGCCACCTGCCTCAGGTCCTTCTCGGGCGTCACGCCGGCCCGGAGCAGGAAGTAGCGCGGCATCAGGTGACCCGACGTGGACGAGACGGAGCCGAACGCGAAGGTCCGGCCTTTGAGGTCGGCGAGGCGCCTGATCGACGAGCCCGGCCGGGCGACGAACACCGACCTGAACTGCGCGTCCTCCTCGCGGAGCACGAGCCGCTTCGCGGTGCCCTGCGTGCGGCGAACGGCCTGGACCGAGGTGAAGCCGCCGTACCAGACCAGGTCGAGCTTCTTCGCGGCGAGGCCCTCGACGGTCGCCGCGTAGTCGACGACGGGCGTGAACCGGACCCTCATGCCGAGCTCCCTGGCGAGGTACTCGGCGAACGGCCGGTAGATCCGCAGGAGCTCGCTCGGGTTCTCGTCCGGGATCGCGGCGATCCGCAGCACCGCGGGGACCTGGGCCTCGCCCACGCCGGGCAGGGTGGGGCCGGTGGCCAGCAGGAGCGCGACCAGCGCGCCGCGCAGCGACCCACGCGTCATGGGGGGGCCTCCGAGCGAGAGAGTCGGCGGGCCCGGAGCCGCCCGCCTCGCTGCTGTATAGAGGCGCGCTCACGCTATAGGGATTCCTACGAGAATCAAATCGTTTCGGCCGATCCGACGCCCATCCTCGTATCGGCGCGGCCCGCGGGCCCGCGCCCGCCGCTACGGCAGGACGCGGATGGCGGGCTCGGGGATGACGCGGCCCACCTCCCAGCACTCCTCGCCGCGCCGGCTGAAGCCGTCGCGCACGTCCTGCGCCCGCCCGGGGGCGACCGAGAAGAGAAGGCCGCCGGAGGTCTCCGACTCCGTCAGCAGCGCGGCGAGGAAGCCGGGCACCGCGGGATCGATCCGGAGCCGCTCGCCGAAGACGGCGTCCACGTGGCGGCGGTTGCGCTTCATCCCGCCGCTCCACTGCCCGGCCTCCGCGAGCGCGCGGGTCCCCGGGAGCAGCGGCAGGCGCCCCGCGCGGATCTCGAGCCCCGCGCCCGAGGCGGTCACCATCTCGCCCGCGTGCCCGAGGAACCCGAAGCCCGTGATGTCGGTGGCCCCGCGCGCGGCGGTGGCGCACGCCACCTCGGACGCGACGCGGTTCAGCCTCAGCATGCTCGCGACCGCGCCCGCGATCACGTCCGCGTCGGCCGCGCCCGCCTTGGCCGCGGTGGTGATCACCCCGGTGCCGAGGGGCTTGGAGAGGAACACGGCGTCGCCCGCGCGCAGGCCGCCCTTGATCAGGATGCGGTCGGGGTGCACCCGGCCCGTGACGCAGAGCCCGTACTTCGGCTCCGGGTCGACGACCGTGTGGCCGCCGGCCACGACGCCGCCCGCCTCGGCCATCTTCTCGCTGCCGCCCCGGAAGACCTCGGCGATGATCGCCTTGGACATCTCGCGCGGGAAGCCCGCGATCGCGAGCGCGAAGAGGACCTCCCCGCCCATCGCGTACACGTCCGACATCGCGTTGGCCGCGGCGACGGCGCCCCAGGTCCACGGATCGTCCACGACCGGCGGGAAGAAGTCGAGGGTCTCGACGATCGCGATGTCGGGCGTGATCCGGTAGACGGCGGCGTCGTCCGCCGCGCCGAGCCCGACGAGCAGGTCGGGCGGAAGCGGCCGGCCGCCCGGCCTGAGCACCGCGAGCACCTCCTGGAGATCTCCAGGAGCCATCTTGGACGCTCAGCCGGCGCAGGCGGCGTACGAGGTGAGCCGGATTGCCGTGTGCGTGTGCTCGACCATCGGATGATTAGGACGCGCGCCCGGGAGCCTGGGATTCGACGAACTCGACGAAGGCCTGGGCGAGCGGCGAGCGCGACCGGTCCCGGTGGGTCACGAGGTAGAAGGCGCGGGCGAAGCGCAGGTCCCTGACGCGCAGGCACGCGAGCAGGTTGGCCCGACACTCGTCCTCCACCGCGCGCCTGGAGATCAGGGCGACGCCCACGCCCGCGCGCACGGCCTGCTTGATCGCCTGCGTCGAGCCCAGCTCGCCGACCACCCGAAACCTGGCGAGCCCCGTCCCCGCCTCGGCCAGGCCGCGCTCGAGCGTCTCGCGCGAGCCCGAGCCGCGCTCGCGGACGAGCAGAGGCTCCTGCTCCACGTCGGCCAGCCTCACCTGCCCGGTGCCGCTCCACGGGTGGTCGGCCGGCACGACGACCACCAGCTCGTCCGCCATCAGCTCCCGCGCCACGAGCGTCCGCGGCGCGGGCCGCGCGCCGACGACGCCGACCTCGACCCGCCCGTCGTCGACCCACTCGCTCACCTGCTGGCTCGAGCCGATGCGCAGGCAGAGCGAGATGTCGGGGTACTTGAGCTTGAACTGGCCGATGAGCGCCGGCAGCACGTACTCGCCCGGAATCGTGGAGCCGCCGATGACCAGCTCGCCGCTCATGCGCCCCTGGAGCCGGTCGAGCGCCTGGCGCGCCTCGCGCGAGAGCGCCAGCATCCGCCGCGCGTAGCCGAGGAGCACCTCGCCGGCGCGCGTGGGCGCGGCACCGCGCCCGAGGCGGTCGAGGAGCTGCGCCCCCAGCTCGTCCTCGAGCGCGCGGACGTGCTCGGACACGGTGGGCTGGGTCAGGGAGAGCGCCTCGGCGGCGCGGGAGAAGCTGCCCAGCTCCGCCACCTTCGCGAAGATCTCGAGGCGGCGGAGGTCCATCAGGCCGCTGAGGGGTGTGGAGGGCGCGTCAGTGACAGGCGCAGCCGCCGCCGCAGCAGCCCCCGCCGCCCGGCGCGGCCGACGGCTGGAAGGCGCCGGCGGTCCTGAGACCGAACACCGAGAGCTTGCGCATGACCTCGCCGCTCCGGCAGGTCGGGCACGCGACGGCGGTCGCGGCGCCCGGGACGTACTTCTCGAACTCGGCGTCGCAGCGCTTGCACCGGTACTCGTAGATGGGCACGCTTACTGGCCTCCCCGCTGCACGTAGCTCTTCACGAACTCCTCGGCGTTCTCCTCCAGGATGTCGTCGATCTCGTCGAGGAGCTTGTCGATGTCTTCCTTGATCTTCTTGCCCTTCTTGGCGAGCTCGGGGCTGCCCGCCGCGCCGTCGCCGCCCTCCGCGGGCTTCGTCGGCCGGGTCTCCTTCTTCTTCTGCTGCTCAGCCATGGTGCCCTCCCCCGGGCCCTGTGCCGCGGGACGCCGCGCCGGGAACCGCCGGTGCCGTCATTCTATCATCCCTGCGCGGGGCGCCTGAACTGCTTGGAGAGGGTGAGCGTCTGGTGCTGGTAGGACGAGCCGAGGCCGACCCCGTAGACGCGCTCGGGTCGCCCGCGCAGCCGCTCGAACCACACCTTGAAGGACGTCTGGCCGTCGTAGACCATGAACGGTACCTCGCGGGCGCGCACCTCCATCACGACCTTGGTGCCGAGGACGCTGCCGTCGCCGAACCCGAAGCCCGGGTCGAAGAACCCGGCGTAGTGCGTGCGGATCTCGCCCGCGCCCGCGTCGTAGACGACCATCTCGGCCGCGAACTCGGGCGGCACGCGGATCCGCTCCTTGGACACGAGGATGTAGAAGCGGTTCGCTTCCAGGATATAGGCGTCGCGCGCGGGCCGCTTGATCGGCTCCCAGAACTCGGCCGGGTCGTAGTGGTCCACGCGGGCGAGGTCCACGGCGGGCGGGTTCGCGTGCGCGCGATAGCCGATGATGCCGCCGGTGACCCGCCCCGACAGGTCCACGCCCATGCAGAGCCCGTCGTTGAAGACCGCGCGCTCCACCGGGACGGGGCGGCCGTCGTCGTCGTAGAGCAGGGCCGTCGCGCCGTAGGTGCGCGCGAGCTCCGCGTCGGACATCGCGCTCGGCCCCGTGAGCAGCCGGAGCTGGTTGAGCGACGCGCCCGCGTGCACGCGCACCGGGAAGGACTGCGGCGAGACCTCGAGGTAGAGCCCGCCCCGGTAGCCCGGGCGGATCTCGTCGAAGCGCGGCGTCGCGTCGCTGATGACCCGCGTGAAGATGTCGAGCCGCCCGGTCGTGGACTTCGGGTTGGAGCGCCCGCGCACGTCCGGCGGCAGCTCGAGCGACTCCAGCAGCGGCACGAGATAGACGGAGCCGCGCTGGAGGGTCGCGCCCGACTCGAGCGCGATGCGCTCGATCACGAGGTCGCTCGCCGCGAGGTCGTCCCCGAGCCGGCTCCGCACCGTCTGCCGGAACGGCAGGAAGCTCGCGCGGAGCTGGTAGCCGACCGGGCCGAGGCGCAGGTCGAGGCTCGCCGGCTGGAACTGCCCGTCGGCGATCGGCTCGACGGCGCGGATCCAGCCGTCGCGCACCGCCTGCCGCAGCTCCCGGTCCGCGAGCACGCCGCCGGTCATGCCCACTCAGACCACCCGCGCGACGGCGCCCTCGGGGTCCACGGCGAGGGCGCGCGCGGCGCCCGCGATCCCCGCCCCGCGGAGCGCGGCCTCCATCGCGCGCGCCACCCCCTCGGCGTCGCGGGCCGTCACCGCCAGGAGCGAGGGCCCCGCGCCGCTCAGCACGCAGCCGAGCGCGCCTGCGGCGCGCGCGGCGGCGGCGACCTCCGGCATCCACGGGAAGAGCTTCTGCCGGTACGGCTGGTGCAGGCGGTCCTCGAGCGCGTGGGGCAGCGCGTCGATACGCCCGGCCACGAGGCTCGCGAGCAGCAGCGCGACGCGCTGCACGTTGAACACCGCGTCCTCGCGCGGCACCGAGCGCGGCAGCACGGCCCGCGCCGCCGCGGTCGCGCTCGTCACGTCCGGGATGAGCGCCACCCAGCGGAGCGCCGACGGCACGGGGAGCGCGACGGCCGTGATCCGGTCGCCGTCGGCGCAGGCGACGGTGAGGCCGCCGAGGATCGCGGCGGCGACGTTGTCGGGGTGGCCCTCCGCGCGGGCCGCGAGCGCGAGCAGGGTCTCGCGCGGCAGCGGCGAGCCGAGCAGCGCGTTGCCGGCCGCGAGCCCGCCCACCCACGCCGCTGCGCTCGAGCCGAGCCCGCGCGCCGTCGGCACGCGGTTCAGGCAGTGGAGCTCGCACCCGGTGAAGCGGCGCCCGGCCGCCTCGAACGCGAGCCGCACGCCGCGGGCGACGACGTTGTCGCCGCCCCGCGCGAGGCGCCCCGCGCCCTCGCCCTCGATGCGCACGCTCACGCCCTCGGCCTCGGCGGCCGTGACCTCGTTGCGGAGGGCGAGCGCCAGCCCGAGCGCGTCGAAGCCGGGGCCGAGGTTGGCGGAGGTGGCGGGAACGCTGACGTGGACGCGCACGCGGCTACAGCCGCCGGAGGAGCCAGTCGGGCGTGAGCGAGATCGCCCAGGCGTTCAGGACCGTGTAGTAGTTCGTGTACACGAGCACGCCCACGACGATCAGCATGACGCCCGCGACGCGCTCGACCACCGGGATGAACGGGCGCCAGCGCTTGAACAGGCGCAGCGCCGGTCCGAGCGCGACGGCGGAGAGCACGAACGGCACGCCGAGCCCCGCCGAGTACGCGAGGAGGAGCCCGACGCCCCACTGGATGTTCTCCGTCGTGCTCGCGAGCGAGAGGATCGCCCCGAGGATCGGGCCCACGCAGGGCGTCCAGCCGATCGCGAACGTCACGCCGACCACGAGCGAGCCGAGATAGCCCGCCGGCTTCTCCCGGAGCTGCCACTGCGTGGTCCGCCCGAGCAGCCCGACCCTCAGCAGCCCGGCGATGTAGAGGCCGAAGAGGATGATCAGGACGCCGCCGACCCGGCGGATCACCTCCCGGTAGTCGAGCAGGAACTGCCCGAGCGCGCTGAACGACGCGCCGAGCCCTACGAACACGAGCGAGAATCCCCCGATGAACGCGAGCGCGTGCAGGAGCACCCGGCGGCGCACCGCCGCGCCCAGGTCGGCGCCGAGGTCGCCCACCGACATGCCGGTGATGAACGAGAGGTACGACGGGACGAGCGGGAGCACGCAGGGCGACAGGAACGAGAAGAGCCCGGCGCCGAACGCGACCGCGACGCTGACCGACTGGCCCATCAGCGGCGGAGCATCGCCTCGACGAGCGAGTGCGCGGCGTCGTTGTCCCACCGCCGCGGGCCGAGGGCGAGCGCGGTCAGGTACCCGCGGCGGTCCACCAGGAACGTCGACGGCAGCGCCCGCACGCCGTAGGCGTTCGCGACGTCCATCGCCGGGTCGAGCAGGACCGGGAACGTGAGCGCGTGCTCGGCGACGAACGGCTTGACCTTGGCCGTGACGCTGTCCACCGAGACGGCGAGCATCACGAAGCCCTGGTCCTGGTGGTGGCGCCAGAGGCGCTCCATCGCAGGCATCTCCTCGCGGCACGGCGGGCACCACGTCGCCCAGAAGTTGATCATCACGGTCTTGCCGCGCTGCGCGGAGAGCTCGAGCCGCCGGCCGTCGAGCAGCGGCGCGCCGAAGTCCTCGGCGAGCTTCCGCCGCGACGGCCGGATCAGGTTGAGCTCGCGCACGGCCTCGTCGAAGCCGAGCACGCGCCCGGCGCGCGCCTTGAGCGCGACCGCCCGGACGGGCGCGGCGGCCTCGGGGCCCGCGGGCGCCGCCTCCCCGACGCGCGCCTCCGGCGCGGGCCGGAGGGCGATGACGAGGGCGCCACCCGAGACCACGAGGGCCAGGGTGAGGACGGCGACGAGCGCCTGCGTGCGTGGCATCGGCTGCCTCGAAGTATACCCCCGGCGACGGTGGACGATCTGTAAACACTTGCTATAGTGGGGCGTATTCCATGGCCCTCACGATCCTCGCCGACGACCTCACGGGCGCGTGCGACTCGGGCGCGCTCCTCGCCGGCCGAGCGGCCGTGCCCGTCACCGTGTGGCCGGCCGGCCGCGCCGCGGGCGCGGTCTCCGTCGTGGACACGGAGTCGCGGGGGCTCGGCGCCGCCGAGGCCGCCGCGCGCGTCGAGCGCGCGGTCGCGGCGGCGCGCGGCGCCGGCGGCGCGTGGTTCAAGAAGATCGACTCCACGCTGCGCGGCCCCGTGGGCGCCGAGATCGGCGCGCTCCTGCGCGCGGCCGGCGTGGCGGGCGCGCTCGTCACGCCCGCGTTTCCCGCCGAGCGACGCGTCGTCCAGGACGGCGTCCTCCGGGTGGACGGCGCCGCGGCCGCCCACGTCGTGGAGACGCTCCGGCCGGCGCTCGACCGGCCGGTCGCATGCCTTCCCCTCGCCCAGGTGCGCGCGGGCCCCGCGGCGCTCGCCGCCCGTCTCCGCCGCCTCACCGGGACGGTCGCGGTGGCCGACGCCGAGACGGAGCAGGACCTCGCGGCCCTCGTCGACGCCGCGCTCGCGGCCGGCCCGGCCGCGCCGCTGCTCGCCGGCTCCGCCGGCCTCGCGGGGGCGCTGGCGCGCCGGCTCGGCCTCGCGGGCCCGCCGCCCGCGCTCCCGCCGGGCGGCCGCTGGCTCGTCGTCGCGGGCAGCCGTCATCCGGCGACGCACGCCCAGGTCGCGGCCGCGCGGCGCGCCGGGCTCGAGGTGCTCGCGGCGCCCGCCGCCCCGGCCGGCGACCCGCGCGAGGTCGCCGCCGCGCTCGCCGCGGAGGCCCGCCGCGCGCTCGACAAGCAGGACTGGGACCTCGTCGTCGTCACGGGCGGCGACACCGCGGTCGCGCTCTACCAGGCGCTCGACGCCGAGCGCATCGACCTCCTGGGCGCGCCCCGCGCGGGGCTCGCGCTCGGCCGGCTCCGGACGCCGGCGCGCGCCCCGCTCGTCCTGCTCACGAAGGCCGGCGGCTTCGGCGCGCCCGACCTTCTCGTGGCCCTCCACGCGGAGCCCCGCGCGTGACGCGCCCGATCCTCGGCGTGACCATGGGCGACCCCGCGGGGATCGGGCCCGAGATCGTCGCGCGCGCCTGTGCCGAGCCCGCGGCGGTCCGGACGAGCCGGCCCGTCGTCGTCGGCGCCGCCGCGGCCATGCGCGAGGCGCTCGCCCTCGTCGGCTCGCCGCTCGCGCTTTCCGCGGTGGCGCGGGTCGCGGACTGCCGCTGGGAGCCCGGCACCCTCGAGGTGCTCGACCTCGCGAACGTGGACATGGCGGCGCTGCGGCGGGCGGAGGTGAGTGCCCAGGCCGGGCGCGCCGCGTACGCGTACGTCGAGCGCGCCGTCGCGCTCGCGCAGGCGGGCGAGATCCGCGGCATCGTGACCGCGCCCATCAACAAGGAGGCCCTCGCCGCGGCGGGCGTGCCGCACGCGGGCCACACGGAGATCCTCGCCGCGCTCTCCGGCACGCGCGACTTCGCGATGCTGCTCATGGGCAAGGATCTCCGGGTCATCCACGTGACCACGCACGTGCCGCTCTCCCGCGTGCCCGAGCTCGTGACGCGCGAGCGCGTACTCCGCACGATCCGGCTCGCCCAGCAGGCGCTCGAGGGTCTGGGGCGGCCGCGCGGGCGCATCGCGGTCGCCGGCCTCAACCCGCACGCCGGCGAGGACGGGCTGTTCGGCGACGAGGAGCGGACCGCGATCGCCCCGGCGATCGAGGCGGCGCGCGCCGCGGGGCTCGCCGTCACGGGCCCGCTGCCCGCGGACACCGTGTTCTCCCGCGCGCGCGGCGGCGAGTTCGACATCGTCGTCGCGATGTACCACGACCAGGGCCACATCCCCGTGAAGACGCTCGGCTTCGAGTACGACGAGACGCGCAAGCACTGGACGGGCCTCTCCGGCGTCAACGTCACGGTCGGCCTCCCCTTCCTGCGCGTCTCGGTGGACCACGGCACCGCGTTCG
>Ga0154364_1167_pt2 | contig 13049 bp, 7 predicted proteins | sample RifGroA2_FD_115892 | JGI IMG/M metagenome (GOLD analysis project Ga0154364, IMG submission 115892) | Candidatus Rokubacteria bacterium GWA2_73_35 | reverse complement strand
GATGCCCCGCGCTACTCCGCGCCTGCATCCTGAAATCCGATCTCCCCTTTGTTTGACCGCGTCATTGCATTAGTTATGCAGGAGTCAATAAGCGCGCGGCGGCGGCAGCGAGGCCTCCTCGAACGCGCCGATCCGGCGGAACTTCTCGTAGCGCTGGGCGACGAGCGCCTCGCGCGGCTTGTCCGCGAGGGCCGTGAGCTCGGCCCGGAGCGCCTCGCGCAGGTGGCGGGCCGCGGCCTCCCAGTCGCGGTGGGCGCCGCCGAGGGGCTCGGGCACGATCGCGTCGATGACGCCGAGGCGCAGGAGGTCGGGAGCCGTGATCTTCATCGACTCGGCGGCCTCGGGCGCCTTGCCCGCGTCGCCCCAGAGGATCGCCGCGCAGCCCTCCGGCGAGATCACGGAGTAGACGGCGTACTCGAGCATCAGCACGCGGTTGCCCATGCCGATCGCGAGCGCGCCCCCGCTGCCGCCCTCCCCCGTGACCACCGCGACGAGCGGCACGCCGAGCGCGGCCATGGCGCGGAGGTTCTTCGCGATCGCCTCGGCCTGGCCCCGCTCCTCCGCGCCGATGCCCGGGTAGGCACCCGGCGTGTCCACGAGCGTGATCACCGGCTTGCCGAACTTGTCGGCGAGGGCCATCAGGCGCAGCGCCTTGCGGTAGCCCTCGGGGTGCGGCATGCCGAAGTTGCGCGCCAGCTTCTCGCGCGTGTCGCGCCCCTTCTGGTGCCCGAGCACGACGACGCCCCGCTCCTCGAAGCGCGCGAGGCCGCCGACGATCGCGGCGTCGTCGCCGTAGAGACGGTCGCCGTGCAGCTCCACGAAGTCCGTGAACAGCAGTCGGATGAGGTCGCGGGCGTGCGGCCGCCGGGGATGGCGGGCGAGCTGGGTGCGCTGCCAGGCGCTGAGGCCCGCGTACGTCCGCTGGCGCAGGCGCGCGAGGCGCTCCTCGAGCCTGGCGACCTCGTCGCGCGCGCGCGGCGAGTCCTCGGCCTGGAGCGCCGTGATGCGGTTCTCCAGCTCGAGCAGCGGCTGCTCGAAGTCAAGCGCGTCCGGCATACTCCACGCTGATCGCGCCGGGACCGAGGAGCGACTCGCCCCGCGCCACGAGCGCGGCGCTGCCGTCCACGGCGAGGCCGCGGGCGCGCACGACGACCTCCTGCGCGGGCAGCAGGAGGTGGAGAAAGACCGGGACGCCGCCCGGGTGCTCGGCGCAGACCTGCCGCACCGCGGCCAGCGTCGCCGCCGGGTCGTGGCCGGCCGCGACGCGGATGCGGCAGGCGCTCGGCTCGCCGCCCGCGCCGCCCCCGCGCGCCCGGCCGTTCCGCGCCCCGAGCGCCTGCTCGAGCGGCCGCACGTCCTCGGCGAGGACGACCCGCCCCTTCTCGCCGTCGTCCACGCGCCCGCTCACGAGCACCGGCTCGCGCGCGCGCAGCAGGGGCGCCGCCGCCCTGAACGGCTCGGGGAAGACCGTGACGTCCACGGTGCCGTCCATGTCCTCGAGCGTGAAGAACGCCATGCGGTTGCCGCTCCGGGTCTGGGTCTCCTTGAGGCCCACGACGTGGCCGAAGAGGAGCACGCGCGCCCCGTGGCCCTTCGCGCCGAGCTCGCCGAGCGTGGTGATGCCGAGCGGCTCGACGAGGTCGCGGAACCGCGCGAGCGGATGGCCCGAGATGTAGAAACCGAGGACCTCCTTCTCGCCGGCCAGGCGCTGGTCGTCGTCCCACTCGGGCACGACCTCGACCGCCGGCCCGCGCGGGCGCGCGGGCTCGGCCGGCAGCAGATCGAAGAACGAAGCCTGGCCCTCGGCGCGGTCGCGCTGCTGGCGCTGCCCGCTCTCGAGCGCGACGTCGGCGGTGGCGAGCAGGTGCGCGCGCGGCAGCCCCAGCGAGTCGAAGGCGCCCGCCTTGATCAGGCTCTCCAGCACCCGCCGGTTCACGAGGCGCAGGTCCACGCGGGCGCAGAAGTCGTCGAGCGTCGTGAACGACCCGGCCTCGGCGCGCGTCCGGAGGATCGAGGCCATCGCGGCCTCGCCGACGTTCTTGATGGCGGCCAGGCCGAAGCGGACCGTGTCGCCGGCGACGCTGAACCGCACGGCCGACCCGTTGACGTCGGGCGGCTCGACCCGGATGCCCATCGCGCGACACTCCTCGATGTACTTCACGATCTTGTCGGTGTCGCCCATTTCCGACGTGAGCAGCGCCGCCATGAACTCGACCGGGTAGTTGGCCTTGAAGTACGCCGTCTGGTAGGCGACGAGCGCGTACGCCGCCGCATGCGAGTTGTGCACGGCCAGGCCGTTCGCGATGAAGCTCCGTGCGCCAGGGACCTCGACGTCGTACGTCGGCTCTTGGCCTTGCACGGTGAATCCGCGAACTCGTGACCAGCCGATTGGTGCGTCAACGAGAGCGTGAAGTGATGGCGAGTCCAGCTGCTCCGCGAGAAACGCAAGAGTTTCACGGCGAATACCGCCGCGCCATGTAGACCGGAGCAGCCGTTCAGACAGACCCAGGTCGTGGCATCCGGCGCGTAGCGTCGGATACCGTTTGAGGATCGCAGCACGTAACTCTGCGAGGAACAGCACGGGTGGAATGACGTCGAGATTGGTCCGAGCGCACCGCTGCGTTAGTTGATCATCGGACTCGATCAGCTGCTCCAGCGCACGCTGCTTTTCACCGACGAGATGCCGCCCGACGTGTGCGCGTAACCGCGCATAGGCCGCCCGCCCACCGAGCAGATTGACGGTGAACCCGCTCCTGATGGAGCCGCGGTAAGGGAACGATTTCCGATGGATCGTCGAGGTGAGGCCAAGCTTGAGCAGTAGCCGACGAAAGGATGTAGCGAGGCGCTCGGACGAGGTTGCGTAGTAGACGGATCGTGTCTGCGCATGAACGCAGCCATCCCCCTGCAACATCTTCGCGACAAGAATCGAAATGGCGTTGCGATTCCAGTGATCAACAAGCGCCGGAACGTCCTTATTTAGCGCGGTCTTGCCACGCAAACCACACGTCTCATATAGGAACGTGACCGCTGCCGGCGGTCGCGTTCGATCGATCCGCGCGGGCCGCACGGCCGACGCCTCTTTCTGAGCGCGTCGATCGATCCGCACGACGGTGTTCTCGAATCGCTCGATGATGCGTGCCATATCTTGAAGCTCGTCCTCGACCGTCGAATGGAGATAGAAGTGCGTATCGTAACCGAGGCCGCCCTCAGACAATGCGTAGCCGAGCAGCGCTGGCAGATGTTCAGCGACGGCCGTTGAGCCGCAGGGAAGAGCCCGAACAACTCCGACGAAATCGTCTTCGGTGAGGGCTTGCGCGTCGACCCAACCGCGCTGAGTGAACAACGGATGATCCGGTGTGCATCGCAGCCGCATTCCGTTTGCGAGTCGGAGTTCGCCTATGGTTCGAATGCCGCTTGGCATTGCAGCATGGGCGACAGCGGGACCGTCTTTTGTGAGAACAACATCACCGTGGCGGATGTCGATGATTCGCTTTCGGCTGCCGTCGGCCATTTCGACGGCGGTGTTTCCTTCTAAGCATTTGTTGAATCCGTAGCCGGCGAACTTCTCCATCAGCTCCCAGACGTGGTCGGCCTTCGCCGCCGGCGTGCCGCGCTCGGCGCAGCCCGCGAGGAACTTGTCCCGCTGCTTGGCCATGAGGTCGCGGTCCTTCTTGCCCATCGCGCGGCGGAGCGTGTCCGCCTCGCCCATGGTGAAGCCCGCCATCTCGGAGGCGATCTGCATGATCTGCTCCTGGTACACCATGATCCCGTACGTCTCCCGCGTGAACGTCTCCATCGCGGGGTGCTCGTACGCGATCCGCGACCGCCCGTGCTTGCGGGCGATGAAGTCGGGGATCAGGTCCATCGGACCGGGTCGGTAGAGCGAGACCATCGCGATCACGTCCTCGAGCCGCTCGGGCTTGAGCCCGCGCAGGGCGTCGCGCATGCCACCCGACTCGAGCTGGAACACGCCGAAGGTCTTCGCCTCCGCCAGGAGCTCGTAGGTCTTCGCGTCGTCGAGCGGCAGCGCGTCGAGGTCGATCTCGATCCCCCGCGATTCGCGGACGAGCGCGACCGTGTTGGCGAGCACGGTCAGCGTGCGGAGACCGAGGAAGTCCATCTTGAGGAGCCCGAGCTTCTCGATCGGGCCCATCGCGTAGCCGGTGATCAGCTCGGGGCGCTTGGGGTCCCGGTAGAGCGGGACGTACTCCTCGAGCGGCTCGTCCGAGATGACCACCGCCGAGGCATGGACCGAGGCGTGGCGCGTGCAGCCCTCGAGCGTCCGCGCGATGTCCCAGAGCTCCTTGACGTGCGGCTGCCCCTTCACCAGCTCGGCGAGCGGCAGCGACTTCTGATAGGCGTCGTCGAGCGTGATGTTCAGCGGGAAGCTCGGCACGAGCTTCGCGATCCGGTCCACGTCGGCGTACGGGAGGCCCAGGACGCGGCCGACGTCACGGATCGCCGCCTTCGCGCCCAGCGTCCCGAACGTGATGATGTGGGCCACCCGGTCCCGGCCGTAGCGCTCGGCGACGTACCGGATGACCTCGTCGCGCCGGTCGTCGGCGAAATCGATGTCCATGTCGGGCATCGAGATCCGCTCCGGGTTCAGGAAGCGCTCGAACAGCAGCCCGTAGCGCATCGGATCGATGTTCGTGATCTCCAGGCAGTACGCCACCAGCGAGCCGGCGGACGAGCCGCGCCCGGGCCCGACGGCGATCCCCTGCTGGCGCGCGTAGCGGATGAAGTCCCACACGACCAGGAAGTAGCCGGCGAAGCCCATCTTCTCGATGACGCCGAGCTCGTGCGCGAGCCGCGCCTCGAGGGCGTCGCCGGGGCCCGGAGCGTACCGGTGCCGGAGCCCGGCGCGCGCCAGCTCGCCGAGATAGCTGTCGAGGGTGTGGCCCGCGGGGACGACGTAGCGCGGCAGGTGGAACGCGCCGAAGTCGAGCGTGAGGTTGCAGCGCTCCGCGACCGCGAGCGTGTTGCGGCACGCCTCCGGCAGCTCGGCGAAGACGCGCGCCATCTCCTCGGCCGACTTGACGTGGAACTCCTGCGTCGAGAAGCGGAAGCGGTCCGGGTCGCCGAGCGTCGTGCCCGTCTGGATGCAGAGGAGCGCCTCGTGGGCGTGCGCGTGGCCCGCCTCGAGGTAGTGCGAGTCGTTCGTGCCCACGACCGGCGCCCCGAGCGCCCTGGCGATCTCGAGCGTCGCGGCCGTGACGCGCGCCTGCTCCTCGAGGCCGTGCGCCTGGACCTCCATGAAGTAGTGGTCGCGCCCGAACACCTCCTGGTACCAGCCGGCGGTCTCGCGCGCCCGTGCGGCGTCGCCCGCCGAGATCAGGCGCGAGACCTCCGAGTTGAGGCACCCGGAGAGGACGAGCAGCCCCTCGGCGTGCTGGGCGAGCAGCTCCCGGTCCACGCGCGGCTTGTAGTAGAAGCCCTCGAGGTACGCCTTCGAGACCAGCCTGACGAGGTTCCGGTAGCCGGCCCGGTCCCGCACGAGGACCGTGAGATGGTTCGCGCCCTCGTAGCCGCCGTCCTGCGAGCCGCGGTCCTTGCGGCTTCCGGGCGCCACGTACAGCTCGCACCCGAGGATCGGCTTGACGCCCGCCTTCTGCGCCGCCAGGTAGAAGTCGATCGCGCCGAAGAGGTTGCCGTGGTCGGTGAGCGCGATCGCGGGGAACCGCAGCGCCTTCGCCCGGGCGACCAGCTTCTCGAGCTGGGCCGCGCCGTCGAGGAGGCTGTACTCGGAATGGACGTGGAGGTGGACGAACTCGCTATGCTGCACGGGTCATTCCCGGGCCATGGAAGCGCCGGCTCGGCCGTCGGACGGCCTCACCTCCTACTCCCACTCGATGGTGGACGGGGGCTTGGACGAGATGTCGAAGACCACGCGGTTGACGCCCTTCACCTCGTTGATGATCCGGCTCGAGATGCGCCCGAGCAGGTCGTACGGCAGCCGGGCCCAGTCGGCGGTCATCGCGTCCTGGCTCATCACGGCGCGCAGCGCGATCACGTGCGCGTAGGTGCGGAAGTCGCCCATCACGCCGACCGTCCGGATCGGGAGCAGCACCGCGAAGGCCTGCCACACCTCGCGCTCGAGGCCCGCGGCCCGCACCTCCTCCTGGACGATCGCGTCGGCGTCGCGCAGGATCTCGAGGCGCTCGGGCGCGACCTCGCCGAGGACGCGGATGGCGAGGCCCGGCCCCGGGAACGGCTGGCGCCAGACGATCTCGGCCGGCAGGCCGAGCAGCTCGCCGAGCCGCCGCACCTCGTCCTTGAAGAGCTCGCGCAGGGGCTCGATCAGGCGCAGCTGCATCGTGAGCGGGAGGCCCCCCACGTTGTGGTGCGTCTTGATCGTCGCCGACGGGCCGCGGAACGAGACCGACTCGATCACGTCGGGGTAGAGCGTGCCCTGGGCGAGCCAGCGGATCTCGCCGAGCCGCCGGGCCTCGTCCTCGAAGACCGCGATGAACTCGGCGCCGATCCGCTTGCGCTTGAGCTCGGGGTCGGTCACCCCGTGAAGAACGTCGAGAAATCGCCTGGATGCCTCGACGTGAATGAGATTGATCTTGAAGGTGTCGCGGAAGGTGTGAACGACCGACTGGGCCTCGCCCTTCCTGAGCAGCCCGTTGTCCACGAAGACGCACGTGAGCTGGTCGCCGATCGCCCGGTGCACCAGGACGGCGACGACCGAGGAGTCGACGCCGCCCGAGAGCGCGCAGAGCACGCGCTGGTCGCCGACCCGCTCCCGGATGGCCTGGACGGTGCTGTCGATGAACCCGGCCATGGACCAGGTGCGGCGCGCGCCGCAGATGTCGAGGAAGTTGTCGAGGATCGTCCGGCCCTGCGGGGTGTGGACGACCTCGGGGTGGAACTGGACGGCGTAGAGCTTCCGCGTCGCGTCGGCCATCGCGGCGACCGGGCAGTTCGGCGTCGCGCCGAGCGCCGTGAACCCCTTGGGCGGGCGCAGCACCGTGTCGCCGTGGCTCATCCACACGGCGAGCCGCCCCTCGGCGTCGGGCGTGATCCCGCGGAAGAGCGGGCTCGTGCCCGCGTCGAGCTCGATCTCGGCGCGCCCGTACTCCCGCCGCTCGGCGGGAACGACGTGGCCGCCGAGGAGGTAGCCCATGGCCTGCATGCCGTAGCAGATCCCCAGAACAGGGACGCCGGCCTCGAAGAGCGCCCGTGGCGGGAGCGGCGCGCCGTCCTCGTAGACGCTCGAGGGCCCACCCGAGAGGACGATGCCCTTGTAGCCGGCGGCGAGGAGGGCGTCGAGGGGGTGTGTCGGCGGCAGGATCTCCGAGTACACGGACAGCTCGCGGATCCGGCGCGCGATGAGCTGCGTGTACTGCGATCCGAAGTCGAGGACCGCGACCTTGTCCGCGGCGTCCACCGTGGCGCTCGCCGCCGGCGTTAGCGCGGACGACCCAGCTTCTGCGCCTGCTGGAAGACCTTGCCTTCCGTCTTGATCGTGGGCGCGATGATCAGCTCGGTCAGCTGGAGCTCCCGGATGTTGCGCGCCCCGACGGAGCCCATGCAGGTGCGGATCGCGCCCACGAGGTTGAGCGTGCCGTCCTCCGTAAAGGCCGGCCCGAAGAGGATCTGCTCGAGCGGCCCGGCGATGCCCACGCGGATGCGGGTGCCGCGCGGCAGGTTCGCGTGCGGCGTGGCCATCCCCCAGTGGAAGCCGCGCCCGGGCGCCTCGACGGCGCGCGCGAAGGCGGAGCCGATCATGACTGCGTCGGCCCCCGAGGCGAGCGCCTTGCAGACGTCGCCGCCGGTCGTCATGCCGCCGTCGGTGATGATCGGCACGTAGCGACCGGTCTGCTTCCAGTGGAAGTCGCGCGCGGCCGCCGCGTCCGCGGTGGCCGTGACCTGGGGCACGCCGAGGCCGAGCACCTCGCGGCTCGTGCACGCCGCGCCCGGCCCGACGCCGATCAGCAGCGCGTCGGCGCCCACGTCCATCAGCTCGAGGCACGCCTCGTACGTGACGACGTTGCCGACGATCAGGGGGATCGCGAGCTGCTTCTTGAGCTTGCGGAGGTCGACGGGCGTGTACTCGGTGGCGATGTGCCGGGCGGTCGTGACCGTGGACTGGACGACGAAGACGTCCGCGCCGGCCTCCTGCGCGATCTGCGCGAAGCGCTCGGCGCGCTGGGGGATCGAGGAGACCACCGCGGGCCCCCCGCCCTTCTTGATCTCGCGGATGCGCTGGTGGATCAGCTCTTCCTTGATCGGCTCGCCGTAGATCGACTGGATGATCCTGGTCGCTTCCTCCTGGCTCGCCGACACGATGCGGTCCAGGACCTCCTCGGGGCTCGCATAGCGGGAGAAGACGCCCTCGAGGTTCAGCACCGCGAGGCCGCCGAGCCGGCCCATCTCGGCCGCGAGCCGCGGGCCCACCACGCCGTCCATCGCGGCGGCGATGATCGGGATCTCGAACCGGTGGCCGCAGAGCTCCCACGAGATATCGACCTCGTTGGGGTTGACCGTCACCGCGCCCGGGACCAGCGCGATGTCATCGAAGCCGTACGCCACCCGCGCCTTGCGCCCTCGGCCGACCCACATCCCCATCGGCTCCCCTCCCATCGCCCGGCTCGTGGTTGCCCGGGACGATCCCGTATATAGGGATCCCCCGCCCACTGGTATACCAGATTTCGTATCACTATACCGGCGGGCCTCCGGGGTGTCAACGCGGGAGGCTGCGTGCCCCCGGAGGTCGCGGGTCTCGCGGGCCCCGCGACACGGTCGAAGGTCGCGGGTCTCGGGGGCCCCGCTACACGGTCGGATACACGGCCTCGTAGATCAGGCGCAAGCCCTCCAGGCGCAGGTGCTCGTCGACGTGCTGGATCGAGCGCGCCGCGTCGGCGATGAGCGGCACCAGGCCGCCGGTCGCGATGACCTTCGGCGCGCCGCCGAGCTCCGCCTTCATGCGCTCGACGAGGCCGTCGATCAGGCCCGCGTAGCCGTAGATCACGCCCGACTGGATGTTGGTCACCGTGTTGCGGCCGATCGCCTCCTTGGGACGCACCAGCTCCACCCGGAACAGGCGCGCGGCGCGGCTGACGAGCGCGTCCATCGCGGTGGCGATGCCGGGCGCGATCGCGCCGCCGACGAACTCGCCGCGCGCGTTCACGCAGTGCAGGGTCGTGGCGGTGCCCAGGTCGACGACGATGAGCGGCGGGCCATACTTGACCATGGCCGCGTAGGCGTCGACGACGCGGTCGGGGCCGACCTCGCGCGGGTTATCCACCGCGAGCGGCAGCGGCACGTTCACGCCGGGCTCGACGGTGAGCGGCGCGTGGCCGAAGTACTCCTCGAACATGCGCTCGAGCGTCTGCTGCACCGGCGGGACGACGTTCGACAGGGCGACGCCGTGGACGGCGCTGACCGGGATCCCGCGCGTGCGCAGGAGGGTCTCGAAGAAGATCCCGTACTCGTCCGCGGTCTGCTCGCGGCGGCTCGTGAGCCGCCACGAGACGAGCAGGCGGGGGCCCTCGAAGACGCCGATCTTCGTGTTGGTGTTGCCGACGTCAGCGACGAGCAGCATGCTCCCCCCCGATCTCGGTGAGCTCCCCGGCGGTGACGCGGCGCACGGCGGCGCCGTCGTCCACGAGCAGCGCCCCGTCGGCGTCGAGGCCGACGGCCGCGCCCTCGAGGCCGTCGACCGTCACGCGCCGGCCCACGGTGTCGGCGAGGGCGAGCCAGCGCGCGCGCACCGGGCCGAAGCCCTCCCGCTCGAGGCGCGCGCGCCACGCGTCGAAGGCCGCGAGGACCGCGCCGAGGAGCGCGTCCCGCTCGACGCCACGGCCCGTCTCCCGGCGCACCGACGTGGCGCGGGCCTCGAGCGACGGCGGGAAGCTCGTCTGGGCCAGGTTGACGCCGACGCCGACGACGAGAAGCGGCGCCGGGTCGAGCCTGGACTCGACGAGGATGCCCGCGATCTTGCGCCCGCCGACCAGGACGTCGTTCGGCCACTTGAGCCGGGGCGCGAGGCCGGTCACCGCGCCGAGCGCCTCGGCGACCGCGACCGCGGTCGTGAGCGACACCGCCGGCAGGAGCGCCTGCGCGAGGCGCGGGCGCACCACGATGGACGCCAGCAGGCTCGCGCCCGGCACGTCGGCCCAGGCCCGGCCCCGCCGGCCGCGGCCCGCCGTCTGGTGCTCCGCGACCACCACCGTGCGGTCCAGGGCTCCCTCGGCGGCGAGCGCGAACGCCACCGCCTGCGTGGAGGCCACGGCGCCGAGGCGGACGACGTGCGGTGCGCTAGGCGGCGCCGTCACCGATCCAGCCGAGGCTCGCGGCGAGCTTGGCGCGGAGCGCCTCCTGCTCGCCGAGGCGCTCGCGTTCCCGCTCGACGATCTCGACGGGCGCCCGCTCGACGAACTCCTTCCGCGCGAGCTTGCCCCGGAGGAACGCGATCGCCTCGGCGGCGCGCCCGATCTCCTTCTGGAGGCGCTGTCGCTCGGCGGCGAGGTCGACGACGCCCTCGAGGTCCACGTAGAGCTCGGCGGCGCCGACGACGGCGAGCGCCGAGTTCCGGGGCCGCGCGGCGTCCGGGTCGAGCGTCAGGCGCGCGCGCGCCAGGGCCTCCACCAGCGGCCGGCCGGCCTCGAAGAGCCCGCGCGCGTCCCGCGGCGGCCGGAGCGTCGCCGCGAGCGCGACGCCCGGCGGGATCCGCATCTCGCCGCGGATGGTGCGGATGGCCGTGGTCACGTCCATGACCGCGCGCATCGCGCGCTCCGCCTCGGGGTCTCCGCGCCGGCCGCGGGCCCTGGGGTACGGCGCGACCATGATCGAGTCGCCCGCGTGCGGCAGGCGCTGCCAGAGCTCCTCGGTGATGAACGGCATGAAGGGATGCAGGAGCCGGAGCGTCGCCTCGAGCACGGTGACCAGCGTGTGCTGGGTGCGCAGGCGCTCGGCGGGACGCTCGGGCCGGTAGAGCGAGAGCTTGGCGATCTCGAGGTACCAGTCGCAGAACTCGTGCCAGAGGAACTGGTAGATCGCCGAGGCGGCGTCGTTGAAGCGGTAGCGCCGGAGGCTCGTGCGCACCGCCCCGACCGTCGCCGCGAGGCGGCTCTCGATCCACGCGTCGGCCGCCCGGCGGGGCGCGCGGCGGGCCCGCGCGGGCTCGTAGCCGTCGAGGTTCGAGAGCACCAGTCGCGCGGCGTTCCAGAGCTTGTTCGCGAAGTTCCGATAGCCCTCGATGCGCTCCGCCGCCAGACGGATGTCCCGGCCCTGCGCGGCGAGCGCGACGAGGGTGAACCGGAACGCGTCGGTGCCGTACTCGTCCATCACGACGAGCGGGTCGATGACGTTCCCTTTCGACTTCGACATCTTCTGGCCCTCGGCGTCGCGGACCAGGGCGTGGATGTAGACGTCGTGGAACGGCACGTCGCCCATGAAGCGCAGCCCGAGCATCGCCATCCGGGCGACCCAGAAGAAGAGGATGTCGAATCCGGTCACGAGCACGGAGGTCGGGTAGTAGCGATGGAGCTCGGGCGTGTCGTCGGGCCAGCCGAGCGTGGAGAACGGCCAGAGTCCCGAGGAGAACCACGTGTCGAGCACGTCCTCGTCCTGGCGTACGGCGCCCCCGCACCCGGGACAGCGCGCCACGTCCGTCCGTGCGACGTGCGTGCTCGCGCAGGCGTCGCAGTACCAGACCGGGATGCGGTGACCCCACCAGAGCTGGCGCGAGATCGGCCAGTCGCGGATGTTGTCCATCCAGTGGTAGTAGGTCTTGGCCCAGCCGCGCGGCACGATCCGGAGCCGCCCCTCGCGCGCGGCCTTGATCGCGGGCTCGGCCAGCGGCTTCATCCGCACGAACCACTGCTTGGAGACCAGCGGCTCGACCACCGTCTTGCACCGGTAGCAGACGCCGACCGCGTGGCGATAGGGCTCGACGCGCTCGATCAGGCCGAGGGCCTGCATGTCCTCGACGATGCGCCGCCGGCACTCGAAGCGGTCGAGGCCCGCGTAGCGGCCGGCCGCGGCGGTCATCCTGCCGTCGAAGCCGATGACGGTCCGCACCGGCAGGCCGTGGCGCCGGCCGATCTCGAAGTCCACCGGGTCGTGGCCGGGCGTGACCTTGATCACGCCGGTGCCGAACTTCGGGTCCACCGCCTCGTCGGCGACCACCCGCACCGCGATCGTCCCGTCGACGGAGGGGATCTGGAGCGTCCGGCCGACGTAGGCGGCGTAGCGCTTGTCCTTCGGGTGGACGGCGAGCCCGGTGTCGCCGAGCTTCGTCTCCGGCCGGACGGTGCCGAGCGTCACCGGGCCGTACTTGATATAGACGAACTCGGCGTCGCGGTCCTCGCGCTCGACCTCGAGGTCGGCGAGCACGGTCTGGCAGCGCGGGCACCAGTTGACGATGTAATCGTCGCGGTAGACGAGCCCCTCCTCCCAGAGGCGCACGAAGACCTCGCGGACCGCGCGGGAGAGGCCGGGGTCCATCGTGAAGCGCTCGCGCGACCAGTCGCACGAGGCGCCGAGACGCTTGAGCTGGCGGATGATCGTCCCGCCCGACGCCTCCTTCCAGCGCCACACCCGCTCGACGAACGCCTCGCGGCCGAGGTCCTGCTTCGTCCTGCCCTCCGCCGTGAGCTGGCGCTCGACGACGTACTGCGTGGCGATGCCCGCGTGGTCCGTGCCGGGCACCCAGAGGGTGTTGAAGCCGTCCATGCGCTTCATCCGGACGAGCACGTCCTGGAGGGTGTTGTTGAGCGCGTGGCCCATGTGGAGCGAGCCGGTCACGTTCGGAGGCGGGATCACGACGCTGAACGCCTCGCCCGGCGCCGCGGGATTCGCGCGGAAGTAGCCGCGCTCCTCCCACATCGGGTACCAGCGCGCCTCGACCGCCGACGGCTCGTAGCGATCCGGGATCTCGGCCATCGTGGGAGCCGTCATTGGAGCACCCGGCTCGCCGCCACGAGCCGCCAGCGCGCGCCGGCGCGCTCCCAGGTGAGCTCCCACGGCGAGCGCTCGCCGCGCGCGGCCACCGACACCCGGCGCGGGCTCGTGTCGTCGTCGGGCGCGTCGCACGCGGG
>Ga0154364_1120_pt1 | contig 13072 bp, 16 predicted proteins | sample RifGroA2_FD_115892 | JGI IMG/M metagenome (GOLD analysis project Ga0154364, IMG submission 115892) | Candidatus Rokubacteria bacterium GWA2_73_35 | reverse complement strand
GCGCTCGCCGAGCGCTACCCGTCGATCATCAAGGAGATGGCGCTCATGGTCGGCCGGCGACTCCGGGACGCGCACGACTCCGTGAGGTCGCTCGCGGTGGACCCGGTCGAGGCGCGCCTGGCGGCGACGCTGCTGCGCCTCGCGCGCGAGGGGCGGAAGGCGAAGCAGGGCGTCGAGCTGCCGTTGCACCCGACGCGCCAGAGCCTCGCCGACATGGCCGGGACGACCGTCGAGACGACGATCCGCGTCGTGAGCCGCTGGCTCAAGGAGGGCCTCGTCGAGGACGACGGCACCCGGTTCGTGCTGCGCGACCTCGAGGCGCTCCGGGCGCTCACCGAGGCGAGCGAGGGGTGAGCGCGCCGTGCCGCCGCTGATCCGCCGCTACATCAAGACCAGCTTCGTGTTCCTCGTGGCGGGGCTCCTGCTCGGCGGCTACATCGTCGTGAGCGAGCTCGTCCTCGGCGCCTGGCCGGCGCGCCTGCTCGTCACCGCGCACGCCCACCTGCTGCTGGTGGGCTTCATGCTGATGCTCGTGATGGGCGTCGCGACCTGGATGTTCCCGCGGCCGGCGCGCGACGATCCCCGGTACCGGCCGGCGCTCGCGGAGGCGGTCTACTGGGTGATGACGCTCGGGACGGCCGTGCGGGCGGCGGCGGAGGTCGGCGCGGGCCTCACCGGCGCGCCCGCGCTCCGGCCCCTCGTCGCGGCGGGCGGGCTCGCCCAGCTCGCGGGGGCTGGGCTCTTCGTCGTCAACATGTGGTGGCGGGTGCGCATGCCCGCCGTCGCCCCGCCCCCCGCACGCTGAGCGCCGCCCCGCCGGAGCGAGGCAGCGCGTCGGGAGCCGGCGGGGACGTGCGGCAGGGGGCGTGGAAATCCGTTCCCGCCGCGCGAGCTGCGGACCGCACGCGCCGGGATGGAGCCCAGCCGCAGCGGGGCAGCGGACGCGGGCCGCGTGGTCCCACGCCCCCGGCCGCACGTCCCCGTCAGCGCCCGGCGCGCTCGTCGCCCAGCTTGCGCTCGATCGCCTCGCCGCGAATCCTCGCCCGGCACAGCTCGCACACCAGCTCGTCGTGCGTGCGCGCGCCGCAGACCACGCAGACCGTCCGCTCCCCGCCGTCGATGTCCGGGGCCTGCGCCGCCGCCACCGCCGCGAGCGCGGCGGGCACGCTCAGGACCCGGCAGGATGCGCGGCGCACGACCGCCTCCGCGACGCTGCCGAGGAGCGCCCGCGAGAAGCCGCTGCGCCCGTGCGTGCCGATCACGATCAGGTCGACGGCGTTCCGCCGCGCGTACTCGACGATCTGGCGCGCCGCCAGTCCCGACATGATCGCCGTCACCACCGCGAGGCCCGCCGGCAGCCCGGCCGTGAGCGCGCGGATCTCGGCGGGTGCGGTCGTCGGGTCGGTGACGGGCGGGACGACGTGCAGCACGTGCAGCCGCGCGCCGAAGTGGCGGACGAGGTCCACGGCGGTGGCGCACGCCGGCCGCGACGCGTCGGAGAAGTCGGTCGGGAAGAGCACCTCGCGGATCACGAACGGCTCGCTCATCGCGGCCTCCTCACCCGGCGCGGCCTACGGCTCACGCAAGCCCTTGACGATCAGGACCGGGCACCGCGCGTCGCGCAGGACCCGCTCGGACACGGAGCCGAGCAGCAGCCGCTCGATCCCGCCGCGCCCGCGCGCGCCGACGACGACGAGGTCGGCGTCGAGCTCGCGCGCCGCGGCGACGATCTCGCCCGCCGGCGTGCCCGTGGGCGTCCCGCGCGTCACGCGGGTCACCCTCCCGCGGAGCTCCGCCGCGGCGCGGGCGAGACCGCGATCGAGCTCCGCACGCCGCTCCTTCTCCATGTCGGCCAGCAGGCCCCGGAGCTGGGCGCGGAGCAGGCGCGGCGCGCTCGACGGGTAGTGCACCCGCTCGACGACGCTCAGCAGGCGCACCTTCGTCCCCCGGTCGAGGGGCAGCGCGAGCACGAACCGCACGCCCGCCCAGGCGTGCTCGGACCCGTCGAGCGCGATCAGGACGCCGCCCAGCGGGCGCGGCCGTCCCTTGACGACGAGCACGGGGCAGCGCGCGTGGTGCGCGACGGCGGACGAGACGCTGCCGAGGAGCACGCCCCGGACGCCGCCGAGACCGCGCGCGCCGAGCACGATCAGGTCCGCTTCCCACTCGTCGGCCGCCCGGAGGATCTCCGCCCGGGCGCCGCCCTCGGCGACGCGGTCCTCGGCGGTCGCGCCGCGCGGGCCGAGGAGGCGCCGCGCCTCCTCGAGCGCCCGACGCCCCTCGGCGCGCAGCGCCGCCCGGAACTCGCGCACCGGCGGGACGTCGAGCGGCGAGGCCGGGGCGTCCACGACGCTGAGGAGCAGGATCCGGCTCCCCTCGGGCAGCGGGAAGTCACGGAGGTAGACGGTCGCCGTCCGCGCGTCCTTCGAGCCGTCGGTCGCGAGCAGCACGCGCACGGCCGTCTAGCCCCGCCACGGGCTGCGGACCGCGTAGCCGCGCGCCTCGAGCCGCTTGATCGCGGGCCCCGGGTTGATCGTCTTCACGCGGATCACGACCTCCTTGCGCCCGGTCGGGCTCGGCAGTGTCACGATGCTGGAGACGTCGGCCTGCGCGTCCTCGACCGCGAGGACGATGTCGGCGAGCGACGCGGCGCCCTCGCCGAGCACGACGTCGAGCCGGCTCGAGGGCTCGCCGGCACCCATCGCCCGCACGAAGAGGCCGAGCACGTCGGTCTCGGTGACGATGCCCACGAGCCGGCCCTCCTCGATGACCGGCAGCGCGCTGATCCGCTCCTTCATCATGATCCGCGCCGCCTCCTCGACGGGGTGGCGCGGGCCCACCGTGGTCACGCTCCGGGTCATGAAGTCGGCCAGCGCCAGCTTCGAGAGCAGGTACGCGAGCTCGTGGCGCTCGAGCGTCGTGGCGGGCGACGCCATCACGCGCTTGAGGTCCCGGTCCGAGACGATCCCGACCAGCTCACCGCCCTCGACGACAGGCAGGTGCCGGATGCCGCGCTGCTGCATGAGCCCGAGTGCCTCCGGCAGCGTCGTCTTCGGAGACACGCTGACCACGTCGCGGTGCATGACGTCCTCTACAAACATCGCCGTCCTCCCCGCGGCCCGAGCCGTGTCACAGCGGGTACCGGAGCTGCGCCGCGACCCCTCCGGCACGCTCGAGCCCGGCCGCCACGGCGACGGTCTGGACCGCTCCGCCGGTGGCCAGGACGCGCTGCACGAGCGCCTCGCCGAGCTCGACCTCCTTCGTCGCCCCGCGGCAGACCCGGCACGCCGGCGCGTCGCCCGGCTGGAGCGCGCCGCACGCGCCGCACTGCCGGCCGGTCTCGCGGAAGGTCGCCAGCACGTACAGCCGGTACACGGCGCCGCGGCTGGCCGCCTCGAGAGTCGCCTCGAGCCCCGCGGTCGCGCGCCCGCCCTTCGCCGCCCCGGTCAGCACGCCCGCGACGTCGAGCGCCTCCGCGTCGCCCTCGCGGAGCCGGAGCAGCGGCGCGGCGCGCGCCGCGAGCGCGCTCGCCGGCTCGTGCCGCGCCGCCGCGATCGTGCCGGCCACCCGCTGGGCGACGCGGCCCTCGAGGTGCCTGCGGAAGACGGCGAGCGTGCGGGTCTCGCCCGCGAGGACGACGTGGTCCACGCCGTGCTCGTCCGCGACGTCCGCGAGGGTGGCGGCGACCGCGTCGAAGTGGCGGCCGCGGTGCGTCTCGGTGTGCCGCTGGAAGCGGGTCTGCGCGAGCAGCCGCCAGCCGCCCTGGCGGTGGCGGCTCGGGACGTCGCTCGCGAGCGTGACCTCGGCGCCGACGCCGTCGGAGCCCACCTGGATCAGCCGCGCGCGCGCGCCGTCCACGAAGACGATCAGCGCCGAGGGCGTCCCGCGCACGATCTCCGCCAGCCGGCGGAGGTAGGGCGCGTCGTCCACGACGAAGGTGTCCTCGACAGCCGCGCGCACCGGCAGCGCCTCGCGGAGCCCGAGCGGGCCGCACGCGAAGAGCACGACGCCGTGCGCGTCGGGAAGGAGCGTCTGCTGCACGATCGCCTCGCCCTGCGCGGCCACCCAGTCCAGGTCCTCCCCGAGCGCCGGCCCGGCGACCTCGCGCGCCCGCTTGATCTCGTTCGCGAGGAACACGCGGACGCGCTCGCGCTGGTGCTCGTCGGCCCAGCGCGTGCCGAGGTACACGCTCACCACGGGCGACGGCGCGCGCGTGATCCGCGCGAGCTCCGCAAGGCGCGCCGCCAGATCCGCGCTCACCCCGCGCCCTGCCGCGCGCCGCGGTACAGCACCACCGCCGGCGCCGCCTTCCGGAACACGTGCTCGGCCACGCTGCCCAGCACGGCGCGGCTCAAGCTGCTCGCGGTCTTCGTGGAGAGGGCGATCAGGTCCGCGCCGAAGGCCTCCGCCTCCCTGAGGACCTCCCGCGCCGGGTCGCCGAACCGCACCGCGCACTCGACCGGGATCCCGCCGAGACGCGCCTCGACGGCCCGGAGGTCGTCCAGGCTCTCGGCCTCGAGCCGCGCCACCTCCTGGTCGACGTAGGCGATCACGTGGCCCTCGCTCACGACCTCGTCCGGCTCGGGCGCCACGCGCAGCAGCCGCACGGTCGCTCCAGCACCGCGCGCCATGTCGGCGACGGCCTCGAGCACGCTCTGGGCGTCCGCGGTCTCGTCGAGCGGTACCAGAATGCGTTTGGCCATGATCCTTCTCCTTCCCCCGCCGCTTCCCCGACCCCCGCCCCTACGGGCTCAGGGCGCGCTTGGCGACGAAGTACTTCTTGGGCCGCCGCTTGAGCACGCGCGACGTCTCGCGCACGCGCGCGAGCTGGCGCTCGAGCTTCGCCAGGGCGCCGTCGAAGGCCAGGCGCGGCGTCGGCGAGACGTCCTCGACGTGCACCGGCTCGCGGCGCGGCAGCCTGACCTCGAGCGCGCAGCGGAACGCGCTGCCCCCCTTCGGCCCGTTCTCGTCCGTGAAGGTCGCGTGGACGCTGGTGGGCCGGAACTCGAGCGCCTCGAGGAGCTCCGTGAGCCGTTCGCTCACCCGCGCCCGCAGCGCGCCGCCCCCGTCGGTCCACCTGAGCTCGATCTTCATCGCCGCCATGCGGCTCCCTTCTTCCGTGTCAGTCGGACAGACGGATCTCCCCGTCGAGCACCCGCCGGCGCTCGCCGCGCGCGTCGCGCACGACGAGGTACCCCTCGCGGTCGACGCCCAGCACGCGCCCTTCGTACACCGTCCCCTCGCCACGCACCTCGACCCGGCGGCCGGTGAGGATGTCGCGGTCGCGCCACGCCTCAACCACCGGCGCCGCGCCCTGAAGCGCGTAGATCTGCGTCCACTCGTCCACGAGGTTCAGGAACGCCGCCGCGAACGCGTTCCGGTCGATCTCGCGGCGAGCCGCCTCCGCGAGCGAGCCGGCCGCGTGGCTCGCCTTCCCGAGCGCGGCCTGGAGCGCTCCCCGTGTCACGTTCACATTGACGCCGACGCCGAGGATCACCCAGTCCACGTGCCGGTCGCTCGTCGCGCACTCCACGAGGCTGCCGGCCACCTTCCGCCTGTCCACGAGGACGTCGTTCGGCCACTTGATGGCCGGCGCGAGCCCTTCGGCCTGGATCGCGTCGGTGAGCGCGAGCGAGCTGATGAACGAGTAGCCCGGAACGTCCCGCGGCGGGAGCGACGGCCGGAGCAGGACGGAGGCGTAGACGTTGACGCCGGGCGGCGAGAACCAGCGCTTGCGCAGCCGTCCCTGCCCGGCGCTCTGCTCGTCGGCGATCACCACCGTCCCCTCGGGCGCGCCCTGCTGGGCGAGGGCCCGGAGGGCTGCGTTGGTGGACGGCACCGAGTCGAGCAGCCTGACGTCGCGGCCCACCGTCTTGCCGGACAGGTGCTTCTGGATCAGCTCGAGGTCGAGCTCCATGAGCACCCGGTAACGCAACCGCGATGCCAACCGGGACGTCAACGATTTCACGGCGTTCGAGGGCTCCGGCCGCCGGCCGGTGGGGTGTGGACGCCTCAACGGTGCGCGTCGTCCACACGGCGAGCGACGCGCCCGGACGCGTAGGATAATCCACGTGATGGTCAAGCCCGCGGCCACCGACGACCACGCCTACCCGCGCGAGCTCGAGCGCGCGCTCACGCTCCGCGACGGTACTCGGGTCACGCTGCGCCCGATCCGGCCCGACGACGCGCCGCGGCTGGTCGCGCTCTACGACCGCCTGAGCCGGCACACGGCCTACCAGCGCTTCTTCACGATCATGAAGCGCCTGCCGCCCGACTGGGCGGCCATGCTCGCGAACGTGGACTACCGGCGGCGCCTGGCGCTCGTCGTCGAGCCCGAGGGCGGCGAGCGCGAGCTGATCGCCGTCGGCCGCTACGAATCGACCGACGACCCGGAGACCGCCGAGGTCGCGTTCGTCGTCCAGGACGCCTGGCAGGACCGCGGGCTCGGCACGATCCTCTTCCGCGCGATCCTCGAGGCCGCCCTCGCCCGCGGGATCCGCCGCTTCCGCGCCTGGGTGCTCGCGGACAACCGACGGATGCTCGACCTGATCGTGCGGTACGGGCGGATCGAGCGGCGCGGCACGGAGCAGGGTGTGACGGAGCTCGTCTTCACGCCCGCGCCGGCCGCGGGCGTGGCCGGCGCGCGCTAGACGGCGCGCCGGCCCACGGGCGCGGGCGGCAGCGGCCGCCGGGACTCGTTCCCGCCACGTCGACAGCGGACCCCGCGCGCCTCACGGACACCAGGAACGCGGGAAGGGGTCGCGGGCGTCCCAGGTGCGCAGCCAGACGGGCTCGAGGGGCATCCGGGAGCCGCGCCGCGCCTCGCGCACGTCGCGCTCCCAGGCGAGCTCGTTCTCGAGGCTCGCCGCGACGAGCGCGCGCACCTCGTCCGGCAGGCCCGCGAGCCCGATCACACGCCCGGCGCGGTCCAGCACCGCCGCCGTGCGCGGGTGCACGTCGAGGCGGCGGAGCGCGGCGAGCTGGGCCTCGGCCTCACGGTCCTGTCCGCGCCGCCAGCTCACGAGCCCGAGGTAGAGGCGCGCCTCCGCGCGCGAGGGCTCCGCCGCGACGGCGCGGCGGAGCACGGCCTCGGCGCGGTCGAGCGCGTCCTGCTTGTAGAGCGCCACGCCGAGGCCCGTGAGCGCCTCGGGCGCCCCGGGCTCGCGCGCCAGCGCCCCCTCGAAGTGCGCCGCCGCGTCGGCCCAGCGCCCGTCGGCGAGCGCCACGCGGCCCTGCACGTACGCGGAGGCGCAGCCGCCCAGCGCGAGGGCCGCCAGGAGGGCGAGCACCCTCACGGGAGCTCCCGGATGGTCGGCCGGCCCGTCGCGCGGCGGCCGGTGGCGAGCGCCCCGACTCCCTCCGCCTCGTACCGCCCGAACCAGCGATCGAGATGGTCGAGGAACGTCGCGGTGAACCCGTTGCGGTCGGCCCGCGCGGCGGCCAGGTGCTCTGGGTCCCACTCGGCGCCGATCCCGAGGATCACGTACTGCGTCCCCCTCGCGGTCATCGTGCACTCGACCGCGTCAGGCCCGCCGCCGCTCCCGAGCGTGTCGGCCAGCGCGAGCGTCGCGATGGAGGCGAAGCGCGCCGCCGAGCGCAACGGGAGGTCGGGGCGGAGGAGCACGGCGAGGTGCAAGCCCGCGACGTCCTCGGCGAGCACGACCGTGCCCTCCTCCGCCCCGGCGTCGGCGAGCTGGCGCGCCAGCGCGCACGACGACGCGGCGGGCCCGAAGAGATAGATGTGGCGCCCGAGCCGCTCGCTCGCGAGCCGTCTCCGGATCAGGTCGATCGAGAGTCTGTCGATGCCCGGCGCCGTTCCGGGGTCGCTCACGTCCGTGCCCTCCAGCCCATCGCCCTCCCCAGCCCCCACGGCGGTGCAACCGCGGCGCCAAGCGCCGGGCCCAAGGAAATCAGCCCGTTGCACCCGGTCACGCTCGCGCGCCCGCCCCAGGGTGTGGAGGCGACGCCTCAGCGCAGCGACGACAGGTACGCGCCGAGCGCCTGCACCTGGTCCTCGCTGAGCTCGAGCCTGGGCATGTGCGCGCGCGGCCGCCGGGCGGACGGGTCGCGCAGCCAGCGCTCGATCTCGTCGCGGCTCCACCGGGCGCCGAGCCCCGTGAGGCTGGGGCCGATGGGCGTGCCCATCGCGCCCAGGGTGTGGCAGCCGTGGCAACCGCTCTCCATGAAGAGCCGGCGCCCGGCCTCGATCCCCCTCGCCGGGGCCGGCAGCTCCCCGGCGGCGCCGGTCCCGAGGAGGCCCACGCCGAGGGCGGCGACCCAGAGCGCGAGCGCCCGCCGGGTCATGGGGCGCCCTCGATCCGGCCGCGGACGTCGATCGCCAGCGGGCCCGCGGCGCCGACGAGGAGCGGGTTGGCCTCGAGCTCCAGGAGCCGCGGCTCGTCGGCGACGAGCCGCGCGAAACGGCAGACGGCGTCGGCGAGCGCGTCGAGGTCGGCGGGCGGGCGGCCCCGCGCGCCGCGGAGCGCGGGCGCCATGCGAAGCTCGTCCAGCATCGCTGGCACCTCGGCGAGGCCGAGCGGCGCCAGGCGCGTCACCGTGTCGGCGAGCACCTCGACGTAGATGCCCCCGAAGCCGATCACGACGAGTGGGCCGAACTGAGGATCGCGCACGGCACCGAGCAGCATCTCGACACCCTCGGACGGCGCCATGCGCTGCACGAGCACGCCCGCGAGGCGCGCCCAGGGCCGCGCGGCGCGGACGCGGGCGAGCAGCGCGTCCGCCGCCCGAGCCGCGTCCTCCGGCGGGACGCCGAGCTCGACGCCCCCGACCTCGGTCTTGTGGGAGATGTCGGGCGAGATGATCTTGAGCGCGACGGCACCGCCGAGCTCCCGCGCGGCGCGCCCAGCGCCCGCGCCGTCCTCGACCGCGCGGGCGCCGAGCACCGGCACGCCGTACGCCTCGAGCAGCGGGGCGCCCTCGGCGAGGCCGAGTGGCGCCGCGCCCGCGGCGGCCAGCCGGTCGACGTGCGCGCGGACGCGCGCGCGGTCCACCGCCGGCGCGAACGCCTCGCGCGGCAGCGCCCGGCGCTCGGCCAGCGTCACCATCCCGGCGAGCGCGCGCACCGCGCGCTCGGGGAACGGGTAGCACGGCACGCCGCCGTCCTCGAGGCTCTGCGCCCCCGGCCGGACGCGCCCGCCGCCCGCGAACACTGCGAGCACCGGCACGCGCCAGCCGCGCGTCGCGCCGAGCACCGCGCGCGCGACGCCGAGGGCGTCGGTGGCGGCCTGCGGCGCGAGCAGCACGAGGTGCGCGGCGGCGCCGCCGGCGAGCGCGCCGAGGGCGGCGCCGTACCGGGCGGCCGTGGCGTCGCCGACGAGGTCCACGGGGTTGCCGAGCGCGGCGCCCGGCGGCAGGACCCGCGCGAGCCGCTCCCGCGCCGCGGGCGCGAGCGGCGCGACGTCGAGCGCCGCGTTCCGCGCGGCGTCGGTGGCGAGGATGCCGAGGCCGCCGCCGTTCGTCACGAAGACCACGCGGCGGCTCGCGGGCAGCGGCTGCGCGGCGAGCGCGCGCGCGAGGTCGAACAGGTCCTCCAGCGTCTCGGCGCGGATCGCGCCCGCCTGGACGACCGCCGCCTGGAACGCGGCGTCGGAGCCGGCGAGCGCGCCGGTGTGCGAGGACACCGCCCGCGCCCCCTCGGCGGAGCGGCCCGCCTTCATCAGCACGCACGGCTTCGCCGCCGCCGCACGGCGGAGCGCCTCGAAGAAGCGCCGCCCATCGGCGACGCCCTCCACGTAGCCGAGGATCACGCGCGTCTCGGGATCGTCGACGAGCGCCTCGATCAGCTCGGTCTCGGTCAGGTCCGCCTGGTTGCCGAGGCTCGCGAACAGCGAGAAGCCGATGCCGTGCTCGCGCGACCAGTCGAGGATCGCCGTGCAGAGCGCCCCCGAGTGGGAGAAGAAGCCGAGCGGACCGGCGCGCGGCATGCCCGGCGCGAAGGTGAGGTTGAGCCGGCGCGTCGGCCGGATCCAGCCGAGGCAGTTCGGGCCGAGCAGCCTGAGCGGCTGGTCGGCGAGCCAGGCGCGCAGCTCGGCCTCGCGCGCGGCGCCCTCGCCACCCGCCTCGCGGAATCCCGCCGCGAGGACGACCGCGCCCCGCACGCCGTGGGCGACGCAGTCCTTGAGCACGGCGAGCACGGCGGGCGCGGGCACGGCGACCACGGCCATGTCCACGGGCCCGGGCGCCTCGCGGATCGAGGCGACCGCGGGCAGGCCCTGCACGAGCGCCCGGCGGGCGTTGACCGGGACGATCCGGCCGGCGAACCCGCCGGCCTTCAGGTTGGCGAGCACGCTGCCCCCGACCTTCGACGGGTCGTCCGACGCCCCGAGCACGGCGACCGACGCCGGCTCGAAGAACGCGGTGAGGCTCGGGTCCATCGGGTCAGGCGGCGGCGTCGCCCTTCGTCTGGCGCACCGTGAGGACGGGGCACGGCGCGGTGCGGATCACGCGCTCGGCGACGCTGCCGAGGAGCAGCCGGTTGAGGCCGCCCCGCCCGTGCGTGCCGAGGACGATCAGGTCGGCCTGCTCCTCCTTCGCCGCCTTGACGATCTGCTCGAACGGCACGCCGATCGACACCCGCCAGCGCGCCGTCACGCCCGCCTGGCCCAGCTCGGCGGCGCGCGCCGCGAGGCTCTCCTCCGCCCACGCGCGCTGGGCGTCGTAGACCTTCTGCGCCTCGCGGACGTTCAGCAGCCCCTCGCCGTACAGCGGCGCCTCGACCAGCGCCTGGAACAGCACGATCTCGGCGCCGAGCTTCTGCGCCAGCGCGAGCGCCTGCTGCTCGGCGAGGGCCGCGCACTCCGAGAAGTCCGTGGGGTGCAGGATCTTCATGCCCCTCTCCTCTGCGGCCGCTCTTCCTCGTCGTCGGCCGCCTTGCGCTCGAGGTGCCAGCGGAACCGGTCGCGCGCCTTCAGCATCTCGTCCGAGGTGGTCACGGGCGCGTCCGCCTCCTGCTCGACGCCGAGCGCGCGGCCGATCTCGTCCACCACGTCCTGGTCGGGTGTGGCGACGCTCCCGCCGACCGCCTCCTCGCCCGTCGAGCACGCCGACCACCAGTCGGCGTCCACGTCGCCGCCCGTGAGCACCGGGCTGGTCTCGGTATGGCCGACCATTTCCCGGGCCAGCTTGATGACCTCGCCCCGATCCTCGACGCCGCGCCGGCGCCTCCCCGCCCGGCGCCGGGCCGTGCGCCGCTTCTTGCCTGGCATCACGCGTCCTCCCACACGACCTTCAGGTCCTTCGGGAGCTGGGTGCGGATGTCGTCGGCCTCGCCCGGCGAGAGCTGCGCCTTCAAGGCCGCGAACACCGCGCCGGTCACCATGCGCCCTTGACGCTCGGAGGGGAGCCCCGCCTCGTTCCGCACGCGCGCGTAGAACTCCCGGCGGTGCATTTTGAGCGGGCGGCGCGCCTCGTCGGCCTCACCCTCCCACCACAGGACCTTGAGCTCGCGGGGCAGCTGCGCGGCGGCCTGCTCGGCCTCCGTCGGCGTGAGCCGGTCGCGGAGCGCGTGAAAGACCGCCGCCGTGGCCCGCCGGGCGTCGCCGAGGCTCGCGCACCCGGTCTCGAGGAGAACCCGCCGGTAGAACTTCTGCGCCGTCATCGCAATCCTCGAGGGGGTGCAATGCGACTGCCAGGCACGAGCCTCGGGATTTCAACGGCTTAGCGACCGCACCGGCGCGCGCGGTGAGGCGCGCCGACCCCGGGGCTGGCCCGCCGCCGCCCCAGGCCCGAGGAAGCGACGGTCGCTCCCCCCGGACGTCATTTACACCAGGCCGGCGAGCGGCGCGAGCACCCGGAGGCCGAGCCAGATCAGCAGGGCGCCCAGGATGTCCAGGACGATGCCCGAGCGGACCATCTCCCGGAGCGGCACGAGCCCCGAGCCGTAGACGATCGCGTTCGGCGGCGTCGACACGGGCAGCATGAAGCCGAAGCTCGCGCCCAGGGCGGCGCCGAGCGCCGGGGGCACGGGGCTCACGCCGAGCCCCGCCGCCACGGCGATCATCACCGGGATCACGACGCTGGCGGACGCGGTGTTCGACGAGGTCTCGGAGAGGAGGATGCCGGCCACGATCGCGACGGCGGTGAGCGCCCAGACGTCCTGGGCGCCCGAGACGCGGACGAGCGCCCGGCCGACCGCAGCGGCGAGCCCCGTCTCGTACATCAGGTGACCGAGCGAGAGCCCGCCGCCGAAGAGCAGGATCGTCCCCCAGTCGATGCGCGCGGCCTCACCCCAGGAGATCGTGAACTCGCCGCGCCGGGCGTCGGTGGGCAGGCAGAACAGCAGCACGGCTCCGGCGAGCGCGATGACGGACTCCGGCAGGTGGGCCTCGAAGAAGCGCGGGAGCGCGGCCTCCGGCGAGGTGACGGCCGCGACGGCGCCCGGCAGCATCCAGAGCACTGCCACGAGCCCGAACACCACCAGGACGTTGACCTCGGCGCGCCGCCAGGGGCCCAGGCGCGCCCGCTCGGCGGCGATCCACGCCCGGACGTCGCCCGCCCGCGCGGCGGGCTCGCCGTAGCGCCAGCCGAGGATCACCCAGGAGAGGAGGAGCATCAGCACGGTCAGCGGCATCGCCACCGCGACCCAGTCGAAGAACGTCAGGCGCCGCCCGCCCAGCTCGCGCACCATCTCGATCGCGATCAGGTTCGGCGGCGAGCCGACCGGGATGCCGACCGCGACCGACGACGACCAGGTGAGCATCAGCATGAGCCCGATCGGGAAGCGGCTCTGCGCGCCGTCGCCCGCGGGGCCGAAGCCCCGGAGCAGGCCCCGCCCGACCGGGAGCATGATCGCGGTGGTGGCCGTGTTGCTGACCCACAGGGACAGCGCGCACGTGATCGTGCCCACCGTCAGCAGCAGGCGGCGCGGCGTCCGCGTCGCCCAGTCGCGGCGCAGCAGCGCGAACGCGAAGCGCGTGTCGAGGCCGCTCGAGCGCATCGCGGCGGCGATGACGAAACTGCCGATGAAGAGGAAGATCACGGGGTCGGCGTAGGGCGCCAGCACGGTCCGCGCGGGCGCCACGCCGAGTGCGATCGCGAGGACGGAGGCCAGCAG
>Ga0154364_1249_pt1 | contig 13689 bp, 12 predicted proteins | sample RifGroA2_FD_115892 | JGI IMG/M metagenome (GOLD analysis project Ga0154364, IMG submission 115892) | Candidatus Rokubacteria bacterium GWA2_73_35 | reverse complement strand
CCACATGACCAATATCGAGAAGCGCGGCCTGCGCTCGATCCTGGCGGAGACCGGGGTGGGACTCATCGCCGGCTTCGGCGTCCAGTCGTATGTCTTGGGGCTTGAGGCAATACTGCGGCACTTATCGGGGAAACGCGAAGCGCGTTCCCGCCCACCGCGCAAGCGCGGTCGCTCACGTACGAGGCGGCAGCGTGAATGAAGGCGCTGACGAGCTCAAGCTCCGGCTCGAGTCGCGGATGAGTGGGCGGCTCGCGTGATGGAGCACCGGGAGCTCGGCCGCACGGGGCTGGCCGTCTCGCTCCTCGGCTTCGGCTGCGGGAACGTGGGCGGCCTGCTGGTCCGCGGCACGCCGGCCGTGCGGGAGCGCGCGGTGGCGCGCGCCGTCGAGCTGGGCGTGAACTACTTCGACACCGCGCCGCTCTACGGCGACGGCCGCTCGGAGGAGCACCTGGGGCAGGTCCTGCGCGCCCTCCGGCCGGCGGTCTACGTCGGGACCAAGGTCCGCCTGGCCCCGGCGGAGCTGGGCAACGTCCCGGGCGCCATCGCGCGCTCGCTCGAGGCGAGCCTGCGGCGCCTCGGGCTCGAGCGCGTGGATCTCCTCCAGCTCCACAACCCCATCCTGGCCTCGGCCGGCGGCCGCGGCGTCCCCGTCGCCACCGTGCTCGACGCGGTCCTCCCCACCCTCGTCCGCCTCCGCGAGCAGGGCAAGCTCCGCTTCCTCGGCGTGAGCGCCCTCGGCGAGAGCGGCGCCGTGCACCGGGCGCTCGAGGCGCGCGGGCTCGACACCGCGCAGGTCTGCTACAACCTGCTCAACCCGAGCGCCGGCGCGGCCGTGCCTGCCGGCTTTCCGGCGCAAGACTTCGGCGGGCTGCTCGGGCGGGCGCGGGCGCACGGCGTCGGCGTCATCGTGGTCCGCGCGCTCGCCGGCGGCGCGCTCAGCGGCGCGCTCGAGCGCCACCCGATCGCCGTGCCCACGCTCGAGCCGATCGCCTCGGGACCGGACTACGCGACCGACGTCGAGCGGGCGCGCCGGCTCGACGTTCTCGTCCGCGAGGGCCACGCGGCGAGCGTGGTGGAGGCGGCGCTCCGCTTCGCGGCGGCCGGGCCTGGGGTGTCGACGGTCCTCGTCGGCTGCTCGAGCTTGGCGCAGCTCGAGGAGGCCGCGCAGGCGCTCGCGCGCGGCCCGCTGCCGCCGGCGGCGCTCGAGCGCCTCGCCGAGGCCTGGCGCGGCTTCGTCACGGGCTCCTGAGCCGCGCGCGCCCACCGTGCCCGCTACGCCGCCTCGAAGGACGTCGCCTTCTCACCCCGCCCGCGCGGCGCGGGCGTGGAGCGCCGCGCCGAGCGCCGCAACGACCATCGGCGCTGGCGGCACGACGACCGCCGGCGCGGCGGCCCGGAGCTGCCAGACGAGCCCCGCGTCCATGGCGCCGCCGCCGGTCACGGCCCAGGGCCCCGCCGCCTCGCCGGCGCGCGCCATCGCGAGGATCTTCGCCGCGAGCGCCCGGTGGAGCCCGGCCACGAGGTCCTCGCGCGAGGTGCCGCGGGTCAGGAGGGAGATCGCCTCGGTCTCGGCGAAGACCGCGCAGCCCACGACGAGCGACGCCGGCGACCTCGAGGCGAGCGACACCCGGCCCAGCTCGGCGAGGTCGAGCCCGAGGAGGTGCGCGACGATCTCGAGGATCCGCGCGCTGCCCGCCGCGCACTGGCCCGAGACGGCGAAGTCCCTGACGACGCCGCCGGGGCCGAGGCGGACCACGCGGGTGCCGTGGCCGCCGACGTCGATGACCTGCACCGCGCCGGGCAGGAGCCGCGCGACGCCGGCCGCGAGGCAGGTGATCTCGCTCAGCTCGGCGCCGAGCGAGGCCTTCTCGGCCCCGAGCCCGGTCCCGGCGACCGCGGCGAGCCGCGCTCGGGGCATCCCGAGGACGCCGAGCGCACCCGCGAGCGCCGCCTCCGCCACCCGGCGGTAGTCGCCCTCGGAGCGGAGGATCGTGAAGGCCGCGTGGGTACCGTCCACGACGACGGCCTTGGTGAAGAGCGCGCCCGCGTCGATGCCGGCGCTCGGGGCCGGGGCCGCCGAGCCGGTCGCCGGGAGGCCGAACCGTCCCTCGGCGCGGTACGGCGCCGGCCTCGACCGGACGGCGAAGACGCGCCTGCGCCGCTCCTCCTCGCCGCCGGCCCGGCTCGCCGCGTCGGCCGAGGCCGCGGGCAGCGCGTCCAGGCGCTGGCCCGGCGCCGGCGTCTCGCCGCGCTCGAGAGCCTCGCCGGCCAGCAGTGCCGCGCCCAGGGCGCCGGTGAGCAGCGGATCGGGCGGCGTGAGCACGGACGTCTCCAGGCGCGCCTCGAGCGCCCGGACGAGGCCGGGGTTGCGCGCGCAGCCGCCGGTCAGGATCACCGGTCCCTCGACGCGGAGCCCGTGCACCATCCGGTGGATACGGCTCGCGAGCGCGGCGTGGAGCCCGGCGAGGACGTCCTCGAGCGCCACGCCCTCGGCGAGCCGCTGGGCCAGCTCCTGCTCGGCGAAGACCGTGCACACGCTCGAGATGCTCGCCGGCGCGCCGGCGCCGAGGCTCCGGGCCCCCAGCTCGTCGAGGGTGAGCCCGAGCGAGGCGGCCATGACCTCGAGGAAGCGCCCGGTGCCGGCGGCGCACTTGTCGTTCATCGCGAAGTCGACCACCCGGCCTCCCGGCCCGAGCCGGATCCCCTTCGCGTCCTGACCGCCGATGTCGATGATCGTGCGCGCCGCGGGGAACAGCTCCCTGACGCCCCGCGCGTGACAGGTGATCTCGGTGATCTCCCGGTCGGCGAAGGGGAGCCGGCGCCGTCCGTAGCCCGTGGCGACGACGTAGGCGAGGTCGGCGGGCGCGCGGCCCGCGCCCTGGAGGGCCTCGGCGAGGAGCCGCGCGGCGGCGCCCGCGTAGTCGACCCGCGTGCGGTCGGTCGCGGAGGCGAGGACGTCGCCGTTCCGCACCACGACCTTGGTGAGCGTGGAGCCGACGTCCACCCCGGCGACGCAGAGCGCGGGCCGGCGCAGCATCAGGCGCGGGCGTCCTCGCGCTTGCCCGCCTCGACGGCGCCGAGGAAGCCGCGGACCTGCCCCATGATGACGGACTGCGACCAGCTCCGCGGGTCGGCCATGTCGCTCTCGATGATGAGCGAGGGGACGCCTTCCTCCGCGAGCTGGTTCTTGATGTGCACCTGGCCCCAGCTCACCGCGCGGCAGGAGCGCGTGCGGTGCATCACCGCGCCGTCGAGCCGGTAGTCGCCGACCCACTGCCGGACGAGGCGCGTGCCGGGCGCGGAGAAGCCCGAGGGGCTGCAGCTCTCGGGGATGACCTCGGCGCCCCAGTCGTGGATCCAGACGGCGCGCTTCCAGCTCCGCTCGACGAGCGCCTCGAGCGGGTCGCCGAGGTCGATCTCGACGGGCTCGCCCACGAAGTACACGGTCTCGATGGGAAAGACCGCGCCCAGCTCGCCCACCGCGTTGAAGAACCCGAGGTTGTACCAGGGCGGAAGGCCCATCCAGAGGAGGCGCTGGCGCTCGTCGGGGAGCACGCCGACGCCGCGCGCGACCCGGTCGCGGACCTCGTCGCGGAGGCTCCGGAAGTACTCCGCCGCCTCCCGCTCGCCGAGCATGAAGAGCAGCGGGATGACGGCGCCGGTGAAGAAGTCCTCCGACCCCATGGGGCACGGCACCGCGCGGCGCAGCCCCTGGATGTCCCACAGCAGCGCGAGCACCTCCTGGGCGTTCGCCAGCGCCTCGCGCAGGCGCTCCGCGTCGAGCGGGCGTCCCGTCTGCCGTTCCAGGAACGCGACCTGCTCTCGCACGGTCTCCCGGAGCAGCTCGGTGTAGTGCGCCGCGACGCGGGGGTCGTGGGGATCGACGTCGTGCGGCGGGCTCATCGGGTCGATGTGGAAGACGGGCACCGGCAGGTAGGTGGACGCGAGCGCCTGGAACCACTTGCTCCGCGGGTCGCAGAGCCCGCCCGAGCCGAGGAGCATGGTGGGCGTCCCCATGCCGCCGCCCGGCGCCTCGGGGGGTGTGGCGCCGAGCCGGACGGCGCGGCTCGCGTAGCCCATCGTGTTGCGCAGGTAGGAGCAGAGATCGGGCGAGAAGCCGTCGGCCTCCGCCTGCTCGCAGAAGCGCGTCGCGACCTGCTTGGCCGCGCACAGCGTGCCGAAGTTCTCCGGCCACTCCCACGGCAGCTCGAAGGCGGCGAGCAGCTCCGAGGAGATGCCCGCCATGCACCAGGCGAGCGGCGCGCCCTCGCGCCGCCGCTCCTGCCGCCGGTAGAAGGTCTGGAGCAGCTCCCGGGCCCGCCGCACGGTCTCGAGCGATTTCCGGGCAGGGCGGAGCTCGCTCATGACTCCCCCCGCGCGCTCAGCCGACCATCTCGACGAACGCCTGGATCCGCGTCCGCATGGACTCGAGGTTCGCCAGCGTGTAGTCGTCCTCCAGGACGAGGCTCGGCAGGCCGGCGCCCTCGAGGTGGCGCCGCACGTCGACGAGATCGAGCTTGTGCGGGTCGCAGAAGGAGAGGATGTAGAGGACGACGCCCTGCGCCCGGAACTGCCGCGCCGCGTGGACCAGGTAGTCGAAGCGGCTCCGGTCGGTGCCGCGATAGGTGCGCGGGCACTCGAAGCCCGTGAAGTAGTAGCGGACGAACCCGGCGAGCGGGTCGCCGCCGTTCGTGACGCGGCCGAGGAAGCTCCGCGCGCCGATGCAGGTGTCGTCCATCACGACGTGGGCCGCGCACTCCTCGATCAGCCGGACCAGCGTCACGTCGTCGTTGATGCAGCCGTAGAACAGCAGCCGCGCGCGCCCGGCGGCCGGGCCGTCGCGGCGGCCCAGGACCTCGGCCTTCACCTCGCGGAGCAGCTCGCCGAACTCGGCGGCGGGCAGCCCGCCGCCCGCGATCAGCACCTCGAGCATCTCGGCGCCCGAGAGGCGCGGCGGGTCGGTCTTGCGGAGCTGGTAGAGGTCCCACACGAGGGCGCGGTTCCGGTTGTAGAGGTCGATGCTCGCCTCGAGCGCCCCGTCGTCGATCGGGGCGCCCGCGAACCGCTCCACGTGCTCCTTGAAGAAGCCGAGCTCCCGGTGGAAGAAGCGCTCGGTCGCCGGCGTGACCGTATGGGGGACGTTGACCATGTGCGTGAAGGCCGTCGGCCGGTAGTGAGTCCAGATGCCGTACATGCGCTGGACGCTGTCGCAGGAGTGGGCCATGACCACCCCGTCGAGGAAGTCGTAGCGACCCTTCACCGCCTGATCGAAGGTGTTCCTGACGAAGGGGCAGCCGTAGGGCTCCACATACCGGTCGGCGTCCGTGACCGGCTGCCGCAGGTCGCCGCGGATCCGGTACGGCACGAGCCCGGCCGCTTCCAGGATCTCGGGCGGCGCGAAGTAGCAGAGGTAGCCGACGACCCGCCTGCCCTGGGCGTGCAGCTCACGCGCCCGCGCGTCCCCGGCGTCGTAGAGCGCCCTCGCCCTCGCGAGTCCCTCGAGCGCCATCGTCCACGAGTAAGTCGGACCGGCCGCGGGACCGCAATCCGGCGTTCGACCCAGGTTTCTACGTCGATTTCAGGGCCGGGGCGCCGCGGCCTCCCGCTCCCGGAGCAGGCGCTTGAGCACCTTGCCCGCCGGGTTCTTCGGCAGCTCGGCGACGAAGGCGAAGGCGCGAGGGACCTTGTAGGCGGCCAGGCGCTCGCGGCAGTAGGCGTCGAGCGCCTCCGCGGTCGTGGGAGCGCCCTCGCCGAGGACGACGTAGGCCTTCGCGATCTCGCCCTTGACGGGGTCGGGGACGCCGGCCACGGCGCACTCCTGCACGGCGGGATGCAGGTAGAGCACCTCCTCCACCTCGCGCGGCCAGATCTTGAAGCCGGCGGAGTTGATCATGTCCTTCATGCGATCGACCAGGAAGAGGTAGCCGTCCGCGTCCAGGTAGCCGACGTCGCCCGTGTGGAGCCAGCCGCCGCGCATGGCCTCGGCGGTCTCGGCGGGACGGTTCCAGTACCCGAGCATCACGTTCGGCCCGCGGAAGACCACCTCGCCCCACGTCCCGGGCGGGACGTCGCGGTCGTCCGGATCGACGACGCGCATCTCGACCATGTCCACCGCCGTGCCGACCGAGCCCGGGCGGTACTCGTACTCGTGGTTGAAGGTGGCGGCCGGCGAGGTCTCGGTGAGCCCGTAGCCCTCGTAGATGGTCGTGCCGTAGGTCTCCCGCCAGCGGCGGGCGATCTCGAGGGGCATCGTGGCGGCGGCGGACTGGAAGAGGCGGACGCTCGCCAACGCCTCGGGACCCACACCGGCGTTGAGCAGCGCGATGTACATCGTCGGCACGCCGGACAGGAACGTCACCCGGTGCTCCTCGATCGCGGCGGCGCACCGCTCCGCGTCGAAGCGGCGGTGGAGGACGAGCGTGGCGCCGGCGTTGAGCCCCGCGTTCATGCCGACGTTCTGAGCCGCCACGTGGAAGAGGGGCGTGGTGACGAGCAGGCGGTCGCTCGGCGTCATCCGTAAATACCGGTTCACCGTGAAGAGGTTGGAGACGATGTTGCCGTGGCTCAGCACTGCGCCCTTCTGCCGGCCGGTCGTGCCCGAGGTGTAGAGGATCGCGGCGGGGGCGTCGCGGTCCATGTCCCGCGCCCTCAGCTCGGGCTGGTGGTTCGCGCCGAGAGCCTCGAGCGCCGTCAGGCCGGCCACCTCGCCCTCGCAGACGACCGCGCCGGCGCGCGGCAGGCGCTCGCCCACGAGCGGCGCCAGCGCGGGCCACAGCACCTCGGTGGTGAAGACGGCCTTGGCCCCGCTGTCGCCGAGGACGTAGTCCAGCTCGCCCGTGGTGAGCATGACGTTGACCGAGACCGCGACGGCCCCGAGCTTCTGCACGGCCAGGTAGGCGATCGGGAACGCGGGGACGTTGGGCAGGTGCAGGGCGACGCGCTCGCCCGCCGTCACGCCGAGCGCCCCGAGCCCCCGCGCCGTGCGGTTCACCGCCGCCTCGAGCTGGCGGTAGCTCCACTGCGCGCCCTCGAACAGGAGCGCGGGCTTGTCGGGGAAGAAACGGGCGCCGCGCTCCAGATGGTGCGCGACGTTCATGCGCGGAGCGGCCGGCGGCGGCTCAGGCGTGGCCCCAGACGCGCTCGGCGGTGCGCACGATCAGCTCGAGCTTCGCGCGCTGGGCGTCCGGGGTGATCTCGTTGCCCTCGAAGGTCGAGGCGAAGCCGCACTGCGTGGAGAGCGCCAGCCGCTCGAGCGGGACCACCCGCGCCGCGGCGTCGATGCGCCGCACCAGCTCGTCCTCGCGCTCAAGCTCCGAGCGCTTGGTGGTGACGAGCCCGAGCACGACCGTCACGCCCGGGGGCACGAAGCGGAGCGGCCCGAAGTCGCCCGAGCGGTAGTCGTCGTACTCGAGGAGCAGACGGCTCACCCGGGCGCCCGCGAACACCGTCTCGGCGTACTCGTCGTAGGGCTTGGTCCCGGTGAACCGGCTCCGGTAGTTGCCGCGGCAGAGGTGCAGGCCGGTCAGCGCTCCCGTCACGCCCTCGAAGACCCGGTTGTCGGCCGCGACCATCTTCCGGAGCGTCCCGAGCGGATCGGCAATGTCGGGGCGGACGGCCCGGTCGGTGATGTACGTGTACTGGGGCGCGTCGATCTGGAGGTAGGCCGCGCCGGCGGCGGCCAGCGCGCGGGCGTCCTCGTTCATGAGACGCACGAGGTCGTCGAGGAACGCGTCCTTGCTCGGGTAGGCGCGGTCGGACACGCCCTCCTTCCAGTAGCTCAGCATCAAGGAGGGGCTCGGCATCGTCACCTTGATCGGCCGCTCGGTGAGCGAGCGCGTGAACCGGTACTCGAGGTCCACCAGGCTCGCCTTGCGCGTGAGCCGGGCGACGGGCGTCGGCACGCCGAACCTGACCACGCTGCCCTGCTCGTCGCGGTGCGAGCGCTCGAAGCCCTCGGGATCGAACCCGTGGGCGGTGGCGACGACCGTCGAGAAGAAGAGCTTGCGCCGGTACTCACCGTCGCTGACGATCGGCAGCCCCGCCGCCTCCTGCATCCGCACCACCTCGGTGATGGCGCGGTCCTCGAGCCGGGCGAGCTCCGCCGCGGGCACGCCCTTCTGGCGGGCCTCGAGCAGGTACGGCGGGCGCAGGAAGCTCCCGAGGATGTCGGCGCTGAACCGGGCGGCCATAACCGCCGAGACTCTACCCGATTCCGCCGCCCATTGCACGCCCCGCCGGGAGCGGCGCTACCCGCGCGCGAGCCGGTTGTAGAGCCAGGCGAACACGCCGCCGCCGATGCCGCCGTCCACGAGCGCGTAGAGCGTCCCCACGACGACCTGGGCGAGGCTCCGCTCGCCCGTGTAGCCCGGGTAGACCGAGGCCACCGCCTGGAGAAACGGCACGCCGTAGGTCGGCCAGATGAAGTTGGCGAGCGCGATCACGAGCATGCAGGCGCCCCAGAGGATGCCTCCGGCGAAGGCGAGACCCTTGACGTCGAGCTTCATACGCGCCTCCCTGGCCCGGGAGGTACCGGGCCCGCCCAAGAATACGTCAGTGCGCGGGCCTGCGGCGGGGCATCTGCGGGGGCCCGTCTTGACACCGTGCGGCCCGGGTGGTGAAGTGGCCCGCACCGGGAGGACCTGATGGCCGAGATCGTCGCCGCGCTGCTCACGTCCCACGCCCCGCTGATCACCGGGAAGCCCGAGATCTCCCGGCCCGAGCAGCGGGAGCGCCTCCACGCGGGCTTCGCCGAGCTCGGCCGCCGGCTCGCCGCGGCGCGCCCCGACCTCGTCGTGATGCTCGTGAACGACCACCTCCAGAACTTCGCCTACAACAACCTGCCCGCGTTCTGCGTCGGGCTGGCGGAGGCCTACGACGCGCCGAGCCCGGGCGGCGCGCGCCTCATGCGCCTGGCGCCGCGGAAGATCCCGGGCACGCCGGCGTGGTCCATGGCGCTCCTCGAGGCCGGGCTCGCCGCCGGCATCGACTTCGCCTACTCCTACGAGATCGAGAGCTGGGACGAGCTGTCGGTCCCCCTGCACTTCCTGACGCCGGCCGGCGACGTGCCGATCGCGCCCGTGTACACGAACTGCGGCGCGCCGCCCTTGCCGACGCTCCGGCGCTGCCACCAAGTCGGCGCCTTCGTCGGCGCGTTCGTCCGCGCCCGGCCCGCGGCGGAGCGCGTCGCCCTCGTCGCCACGGGCGGGGTCTCGCACTGGGTCGGCACGCCCGAGACCGGGCGGATCAATCCCGAGTGGGACCAGCGCGTGCTGGACCACGTCGCGCGCGGCGACGTCGCGCCGCTCCTCGACTGGACCTGGGCCGAGATCGAGCGCGACGGCGGCAACGGCGGGCAGGAGATCCGCAACTGGATCGCGCTAATCGGCGCCGTGCCCGGCTGGAAGGGCGAGGTCCTCGCCTACGAGCCGGTCAGGGAGTGGATCACCGGCTGCGCGACCGTGTGGGTGCATCCATGATCCGGACCTCGTACCCTCTCAACCGGATCCTGACCGCGATCGCGCGCCGGCACGAGACGAAGGAGCGGCTCACCGACGACGACCTCGCCGGCCACCAGCTCGGCGAGGACGAGCGCCGGGCGCTCAAGGCGGGCGACATCGTGGGCCTCTACCAGCTCGGCGCCAACCCCTACCTGATCCGCCGGGTGTTCAGGCCCCGCTTCCCCGTCTGACGGATCGCGTGATCGAGGAGCGCCACGGGTTCCCCGGGGCGCTCCGAGCGCTTGGGGGGTGGGGGGGGCCATGTCGGGGCCCCCCACGTTCATGGGGAGCGGAGCCTGGGGGGCCCTTCGAGGCCCCCCATGAACTCAGACGAAGGAGGACAGCCGTGGCGACGTTCAAGGTGGTCACCCCCGCGGGGCCGAGCCCCGCGCCGCCGGGCGCCGGCGTCTACGAGTACGAGCTGGAAGCCCTCCGCCCGCTCGGTGCCGAGATCGTCGAGGTCCCCGCCGGCGGCGAGGACGAGTTCGTCACGGCCGCGCGCGACGCCGACGCCCTCTACGCCAAGGGGCGCCCGATCACGAAGCGCATCATCGACGGCCTCGCGCGCTGCCGGGTGATCGCCCTCGGGAGCGTCGGCGTGGACTCGGTGGACGTCGCCGCGGCGACGGCGCGCGGCATCCCGGTCACCAACGTGCCCGACACGTTCATCGAGGAGGTCGCCGACCACGCGATGCTGCTGATCCTCGCCACGTTCCGCCGCCTGGTCGTCGAGGACCGGCTCGTGCGGGAGGGGCGCTGGCGGGAGGGCCGGCCGCTCCTGTCGCGGCTCCCCCGGCTCATGGGCCAGACGCTCGGCTTCGTCGCCTTCGGCCACGTCGCGCGGGCCGTCGCCGTGCGGGCGCAGCCCTTCGGCCTGCGCCTCCTGGCCTACGACCCATTCGTCGAGGAGCTGGTCATGAGCCGGTATGGCGTCGAGCCGGTGGGGCTGACGGAGCTGCTCCAGCGCTCGGACATCGTCTCGATGCACGCGCCCTCGACGCCGGAGGCGCATCACCTGCTGCGGGAAGAGCACTTCAGGCTCATGAAGCCCACCGCGCTCTTCGTCAACACCGGGCGCGGCTCCACGGTGGACGAGGCGGCGCTCGTCAAGGCGCTCCAGGAGGGCTGGATCGCCGGGGCCGGGCTCGACGTGCTCGAGGAGGAGCCGCCCGCGCCGAGCAATCCGCTGCTGCGCATGGACCAGGTCATCCTCACGCCGCACGCGGCGTCGGCTTCCGCCCGGTTCGACCCGGTGCGCCGACGCCGAGTCGGCGCCGAGATCGCTGCGGTGCTCGGCGGCCGCTGGCCCCGGAGCTGCGTGAACCCGTCCGTCCTCGAGCGGAGCGGGCTCGTGCGCTGGCAGCCCCACTCGATGGAGCGCGGCCCGGGCGCGTAGCCCGGGACGGCCGCTCCCGCCGCCGTGGCCCTACACGAGCCAGCGCGCGAGGCGCGCCGCGCGGCTGCCGCCCGCGGCTGCGCGGTCGAGCGGGCCCACGAGGAACCCGTCCAGGCCGACGCTCCGCCCGGCGTCGGTCAACAAGAACAGCGCCGGGAACGTGAGCAGCATCACGTAGGTCCAGCCCCACTCGTGGGGCACGCCGAGGATGCCGAGCGTGATGTTCGCGGCCATCCCGAGGGCGACCAGCGCGCCCAGGCGCGTGCCGAGGCCGAGCATCAGCGTGACCCCGATGAACGTCTCCGTGAGGAGCGTCATCCAGCCGAAGAAGGTCCAGTTCGGGATCATCACGCCGACGAGGAAGTCCCGGTACGCCCCGAACGTCGGGTACTGGATCTCCTGCTGGACCCAGTACCAGAGGCCGCCGCCCGACTTCCGGCCGAAGTCGTCCGAGGGCACCTTCCAGGCCGACTGCTTCCACCAGAGGTAGCCGTAGAGGATCCGCGCGAGGCCGAGGGGCCAGAGCGGCGCGGTGACCCGGCACCACCCCGCGAGCAGCCCCGGCCGGGCTTCCGTCGTCCTGTCGTCCATCGCCATCCCTCCGGGCGCGGCGAGCGCCTCGTCCCCTTGTACGCGCCGGGGCGGCCTCCTGTCACCTGGGCCGCGCCCCCCGGGCCATCTTTTTGCACGGTCGTGACAACCACGGGCCCCGGCCCGGGCACGATCAGAGCGGGACGGGCCGCCGGGGGCGGCCGGTGACGATGCGGATCGCGGTGATCATCCCTGCGCTGAACGAGGAGGCGGCGATCGGCGGCGTCGTGGGCGAGGTGCCGCGCGACCTCGCCGGCGAGGTCATCGTCGTCGACAACGGCAGCACCGACCGCACCGCCGAGCGGGCGCGGGCCGCCGGGGCGCGCGTGGTCCGCGAGCCCGAGCGGGGCTACGGCGCCGCGTGCATGGCGGGCGTGCGCGCGGCCGCCGGCGCCGACCTCCTCGTCTTCCTCGACGGCGACCGGAACGAGGATCCCGCGGAGCTCCCGCGGGTCCTCGCGCCCGTGCTCGAGGGCCGCGCCGACCTCGTCGTCGGCTCGCGCGTGCGCGGCCCGCTCGGCGCCCGGGCGCTCCCCCCGCGGCAGCGCGCGGGCAACCGCCTGGTCGCCTGGCTGCTCCGGCGCCTCTACGGCCTGGCCCTCACGGACGTCGGCCCGTTTCGCGCCGTGCCGGCGCGGGTGCTCGAGGACCTCGGCATGGAGCACCGCACCCACGGCTGGCCGGTCGAGATGCTCGTCAAGGCGGCGCGCCGCGGCTACCGCGTCGTCGAGGTGCCCGTGAGCTGCCGGCCGCGCGTGGGCCGCTCCAAGGTGGGCGGCACGCTCCGGGGCAGCGCGCTCGCGGGCTACCACATGCTCCGCACGACGTTCCGGTACGCGTGGAGGCGCTGAGGCATGGCGTTCGCGGTCGGGCTCGGGCTCACCAACGAGTGCAACCTCCGCTGTCCGCACTGCTACCGGCCGGAGCGCGCGGTCGACCGGCTGACGCTCGCCGACGTCCGCCGGGTGTGCGAGACGATCCCCGTGCGCTCGGTGAACCTGGGCGTCGGCGAGAACGGCCTGCACCCCGAGTACGCCGCGATCCTGGACCACCTGTGGGGGCGCGGCGTGCGCACGAGCATCACCTCCAACGGGCTGAGCCTCGCGGCGCTGCCCGACGAGGCGCTCAAGCGCTTCCACAGCGTCGAGTGCTCGCTCGACTTCCCCACCGAGCGCGAGCACGACGCCTTCCGCGGCCCGGGCAACTGGCGCACGGTCGTGGCTGCACTCGAGCGCTGCAGCACCCTCGGCGTCCCGGTGACGGTCACGGCCGTGATGATGAGCGTCAACCACGACCGGCTCGACGCGCTGGCGCGGGTGGCCGCCGGCTTCGGCTGCGCGCTGCGCGTGAACGTTTACCAGCCGGCCCGCACGGACCGGTTCACGCTGTCCTACGCCCAGTTCTGGGCGGGCTTCCGGCGGCTCCTCGGCGCCGCGCGCCTCGTCGCGACGACCGAGCCCGTGCTCGCGGGCGTGCTCGGGATCGAGGGCTTCGAGGGCCCGGGCTGCGGGCGCTCCACGGTGCGCGTGGCGCCGGACGGCCGCGTCCTGCCGTGCACCTACTGGCCGGCGAGCACGCTCACGCTCGACGACCTCGCGGCGCGCGGCGCGGGCATCGTGGACGCGCCCGAGTTCGTGCAGGCCCGCGCGCCGGCGGGGGCGTGCGCCGGCTGCCCCTGCCGCGGCGGCTGCGCGGGCCGCCGCGCGCTCGCGGGCGGGCTCGGGGCCGCGGACCCCTACTGTCCGTTCGCGCGCGGCGAGCACCTCGCCCTCGACTGGGAGGCGGCGCCCGGCGAGGACCTGCCGAAGATGGGCAGCGCGTGCACGACGCTGGTGTCGGCGCGCTGAGGGCGCCGCGCGCGGAGCCGGCGCCGCGGCCCGCGGTCGCCCCGGCGCCGCCGCGCGCCCTCTACCTGGAGCTCACCAACCGCTGCGACTCCGCCTGCCAGACGTGCATCCGCACGTTCCGCGCCCTCGAGCCGCCGGCCGACCTCCCCCTCGCGCGCGTGCGCGCGATCGTCGAGGGCCTCCCCGCGCTCGAGCGCGTGGTGCTCCACGGGATCGGCGAGCCCCTGCTCAATCGCGAGATCTTCGACATCGTCGCGTTCCTCAAGGCGCGCGGCGCAACCGTGCTCTTCAACTCCGACGCGATCAGCCTGACCGCGCCGCGCGCGGCGCGGCTGATCGAGAGCGGGCTCGACGAGTA
>Ga0154364_1145_pt1 | contig 13865 bp, 14 predicted proteins | sample RifGroA2_FD_115892 | JGI IMG/M metagenome (GOLD analysis project Ga0154364, IMG submission 115892) | Candidatus Rokubacteria bacterium GWA2_73_35 | reverse complement strand
CCCAGGCGCTCGTGAGCGACCCGGAGGTGCTGATCCTCGACGAGCCCACGATCGGGCTCGACCCGCGCCAGATCACCGAGATCCGGTCGCTCATCAAGGCGCTCGCGGGCCGCCACACCGTGATCCTCTCGACGCACATCCTGCCCGAGGTCTCCATGGTGTGCGGCGGCGGCGTCGTGATCATCAACCAGGGCGCGATCGTCGCCCAGGGCTCCGTCGACACGCTCGTCGAGCAGTTCTTCCCGACGGCGCGGGTGGAGGTCGAGGTCGTCGGCCCGCCACCGGTGGTGCGCGACATGATGCGGGCGATCCCCGGCGTGGTGTCGGTGCACGACGAGGCGGTCACGGACGGCGCCGGCCGGTACGTCGTCGAGTCCGCCCGCGGGCGCGACATCCGCGGGGAGATCTCGCGCCTCGCCGCCCAGCAGCACTGGAGCCTGCTCGAGCTCAAGCGGGTCGGGACGACGCTCGAGGAGGTCTTCATCCGGATCGTCGCGGGCGAGGAGACGGCGGCCGAGGCGGGCGAGGAGGCGGCGCCGTGAGGGTCTGGCCGATCTTCAAGAAGGAGCTGCGGCTCTACTTCACCTCGCCGGTCGCGTACGTGGTGATCACGATCTTCCTGCTCATCGCCGGCTACTTCTTCTACAACATCTTCGCGTTCTTCACGCTCGCGTCGATGCGCTCGGCGATGAACCCGGCCATGGCCCGCGACCTGAACGTGACCGACGGCGTGATCCGGCCGCTGTTCTCGAACGTCAGCGTGATCCTGCTGCTCCTGATGCCGCTGCTCACGATGCGGCTGTTCGCCGAGGAGCGCCGCTCGGGCACGATCGAGCTCCTGCTGACCTACCCGGTGCGGGACGGCGCGGTGCTGCTCGGGAAGTACCTGGCGGCGCTCGCGCTCTACGCGCTCATGCTCGCCCTCACGCTCCTGTACCCCGGGGTCGTGGCCTACTTCGTGCGGCTCGAGGCCGGGCCCCTGCTGACCGGCTACCTCGGCCTCCTCCTCATGGGCGCGACGTTCATCGCCGTCGGCGTGTTCGCGTCCTCGCTGACCGAGAACCAGATCGTCGCGTCGATCACGACGTTCGGCATCTTGTTGATCTTCTGGATCCTCGGCTGGAGCGCCGACTACGCGGGCGGAACCACGGGAAAGGTGCTGCAACACCTGTCGATCCTCGAGCACAACGAGAGCTTCGCCAAGGGCGTGCTCGACACGAAGGACATCGTCTACTACGTGGACTTCACGATCGTGGCGTTGTTCCTGACCCTGCGCTCGCTGGAGGCGCGGCGGTGGAAGGGATGATCCGGAGGGTTCTCGACTGGGGCGGGTACGTCGGACTCGCCGTGCTGGCGGCGGCGGCGCTCCTGCCGTTCGCACGCCCGGGGTGGGCGCAGCAGCGCGGCTGGCTGCTGCTCGTCGGGCTCGTCCTCGTCGCGGTCTCGCTGATCGCGCGCGTGGGCGAGCTGCGCGGCGCGGTGGGCGGGCGCACGCTCCGCTACGGGATCAACACCGCGGTCATGATCGTCCTGCTCCTCGGCGTCATCGGCTTCGTCGAGGCGCTCTCGTACCGGAACAACTGGCGCTGGGACCTCACGGAGGGCAAGCGGCACAGCCTCTCGCCGCAGACGATCCGGCTCCTCGAGGGCCTCACGACGGACGTGAACGCGATCGCCTTCTTCCGGAGCGACCAGCCGGGCAAGCGCGTCGCGGAGGACCTGTTCAAGCAGTACGCGCGGTTCGCCAGGGGCCGCTTCGCGTGGCGAAGCGTGGACCCCGACCGCGAGCCGGGGCTCGCGCGGCGCTACGGCGTCGAGGCGTACGGCACGGTCATCTTGGAGACGAAGGCGAAGTCCGAGAAGGTCCTCGACGCCGAGGAGGAGAAGGTCACCAACGCGCTCGTGAAGGTCACCCGCGAGGGCAAGCGCGTCGTCTACGTGATCCAGGGGCACGGCGAGCGCGAGCTCACCAACACCGAGCGGCCGGGCTTCAGCGAGGCGAAGGCCGCGATGGAGAAGGCGAACTACGAGGTCAAACCCCTCGTCCTGGCGCGCGCGGGCGCGGTGCCCGCCGACGCGGCGATCGTGCTCGTGCCGGGGCCGCGCACCGACCCGTTCGCGCCCGAGCTCGGCGCGCTCGACGCCTACATCCGCGGGGGCGGCAAGCTCCTCGTCATGGCCGATCCGTTCCAGGCCGAGGGCCTCCGGAAGTACCTCACGAAGTACGGCGTCGAGCTGGGGCAGGACCTCGTCGTCGAGGAGAACCCGATCGGACGCCTCTTCGGGATCGGCCCGGAGGTCCCGATCGTCCAGCAGTACGAGGCGCACCCGATTACGCGCGAGATGGGCGGGGTGAGCACGCTCTTCCCGCTGACGCGCTCGCTCGGCGCCGCGAAGACGCCGCCGAAGGGCGTCACGGTCGTGCCGCTCGCGCGGACGAGCCCGCAGAGCTGGGGCGAGACGGACCGGGCCGGCCTCGAGCGGGGCACCGCGAAGCCCGACCCCCAGGACGCGAAGGGCCCGCTCACGGTGGCGATGGTCTCGACCGTGGACAAGGCGCGGATCGTCGTGTACGGGACGTCCAGCCTCGCCGCCAACCAGTTCCTCAACCTCCAGGGCAATCGCGACTTCTTCCTCAACAGCGTGAGCTGGCTCGCGGAGGAAGAGGACCAGATCTCGATCCGCCCCCGGTCCGCGGCGCCGACGCCCGTGTTCATGAACTCCCAGCAGGCCCAGGCCGTGTTCCTGCTGCCGGTGGTGATCCTGCCGGGGCTCGCGCTCGTCGGCGGGATCGCCGCCGTCCTCCGCCGCCGCGCCGCGAAGTAGGCTGGATCGGGGCAGACGCGGTGGGCCACGCCCCCTCCGACTGAGATGCGCTGGCAGACGACCGCGCTCCTGGCCGCCATCCTGATCGCGCTCGGCGCCTTCTACTACGTCTACGAGGTGCGGTTCGGCCCCGAGCGCGAGCAGGCCGCGGCGCGCCGGGGGCGTGTGTTCACGGCGGAGCCGGCCGACGTCGTCGAGCTCGAGCTCAAGCGCGCCGCCGACACCGTGCGGGTGCGGCGCGAGGGGGGCGGCTGGCAGATGCTGGCGCCGGTCGCGGCGCGCGGCGACCGCGGCAGGATCGAGGAGACGCTCACCACGTTCGTGACCGCCCGCAGCGACCGCGAGATCGCCGCGGCGCCGGCCGCCGTCGCCGAGTTCGGCCTCGACAAGCCCGCCGTCGAGGCGACGCTCCGTCTCAAGGACGGCCGGCAGCTCGGCCTCGTGCTCGGCGCCAAGAACCCGACCGGCGCGTGGGTCTACGCGCGCGAGCCGGGCAAGCCGGCCGTGTTCCTCGTCTCCGACAACGTCCTGCGCGACGCGACGCGTCCCCTCGTCGAGCTGCGGGACAAGACCGTGCTCGCGTTCGATCAGGGCGCCGTCACGGGCTTCGAGATCGCCCTGCCCGAGGACACGCTCGCGGTCGAGAAGGTCGACGCCGGCTGGAAGCTCGTGCGGCCGCGCGCGCTGCCCGCCGACAGCGACACCGTGCGCGAGTTCCTCGACAAGCTCGACGGCGCCCGCGTGACCGACTTCGTCGCCGAGCGGCCGAAGGTGCTCGCGGCGTTCGGGCTTGACCGGCCCGTTCGGCTCGCGGTCCACACCGGCCGCGACAAGGAGCGCGCGAGCAAGACCCTGCTCCTCGGGCGCGTCGACCCTGCGAAGAAGGGCGTCTACGCGATGCGGCCGGGCGAGTCCTCGGTGCTGCTCCTGCCCGAGGCGGTCTGGGCCGCCCTGCCGAAGAACGTGGCGGTGCTGCGCGACCGGGTCGTGGTCGCGTTCGAGCGCGACCGGATCACGGGGCTCGACCTCGAGAGCCCCAGGGGCCGCGTCACGCTCGTGCGCGAGAAGGACCGCTGGCGCATCACGGCGCCGGAGGCGCTGCCCGCGGACCAGGTGGAGGTCGGCGCCGTGCTCTTCAGGCTCCGTGAGCTCCGGGCGCAGGGGTTCCTCACCGACGACGCCTCGGGCATCCCGCGCTACCTCGCCAGGCCCGGCGTGCGGCTCACGCTGAGCGAGACGGGCGGGCGGGCGCAGACCCTCCTGCTCGCGCCCTCGCCGGAGCGGCGCGGCGGCGCCCCGAGCGCCTACGCGGCGCTCGCCGGGCGCGGCCCCGTCGTGCTCGTGCCCGCCACGGCGCTCGAGGAGCTCGGCCGCTCGCTCACCGAGCTGCGGGACCGCACGCTGTTCCCGGCGCTCGAGCCGAAGGACGTCAAGCGCCTGCGGCTCCGCGCGGGGGGCACGACCGTCGTTCTCGAGCGCAGCGGCGACGCGGCGTGGCGGTTCGTCGAGGGCGCCCGGGGCGCGGCGAAGTCGACGGGCGTCGAGAACCTCCTGTTCATGCTCCGCGCGCTCAAGTGGAAGGAGATCGCCGCGCCGAAGGGCGAGGAGCCCGCGCGGTACGGCCTGGACGCGCCGACGTTCGAGGCGGCGCTGCTCCGGGCCGACGGCTCGGAGGCGGCGACGCTCAGGATCGGCAAGCGGGACGACGGGCGGGCGTGGGTCCGGGCGGCGGGCCCGGCGATCTACGCCGTGGACGCCGCGCAGCTCGGCGACCTGCCCAGGCTCCCGGACGACCTCAAGGGCTGAGCCGCGCGCGCATCCGCTGCCGCACCCGCTCGAGCAGCGGCTGCACGCGCGTTTCGAGGAACGCCGGCGCGAACCCCGGCCCGAGGAACGCCGCGTGGCTGTCGGCCGTACAGCGCGGGCAGACCTCGAGCACCCGCGCGCGCCCGAGCCGGAGCACCGTCACGTCCGCCGTGCGGCCCCGGCGCGCGATCCGCCGCTCGAAGTCGTCCCAGTCCGCGAGGTCGTAGTAGGAGTCGCCCTCGTAGAGGAAGATCAGCGTCGGGACGCGCAGCCGCTCCGCGAGCTGCGCGATCTCGCCCCAGCGGCGCTGCTGCAGGGGCGTCCCGTGGGGAAGCTTGCCGTGGCACGTGGGGGCGAACGCGACCACGCCGCCGAGGCCGGGGTACGTGAACGCCGCCGCCTGGAGCGCGCCCCAGCCGCCGCAGCTCTGGCCGGCCAGGACGATGTTGCCGAGCGGCACGCCACGCTCCCGGTTGAAGTGGGCGATCGCCGCCTCGATGTAGCTCGAGTGATCGTCCGAATCCAGGCGCGCGGTGTTGCGGACCTGGGCGAACACGACGACGTCGGGATTGCGGTCGGCGGCCTGCCGGACGATCGGCGGCGGCGTCGGGCGGTACGTGCCCGCGGTCGCGCTCGAGAAGCCGTGGTTGTAGAGGAGGACGATGGTCCGCGCCGGGTCGGCGCCGGCGAGGGTGCGCCCCGCGAACGCGCCCTCGACCGGCAGCGCGCAACCCGTGAGCAGCAGCGCGAGCGGCGCCAGCAGCGTGCGGCGCACGGTCAGGCGACGAGACCGATCTCGCGGTCGCGGGGCTGGAGGCGCGTCGTCATGCGCTCACCTCGAGGGGGATCGAGTTCCGGAGCCCCGATTCTAGCGCACTCGCCGGCGGGTAGGGTACGATGGAGCCCGTGAGCGCGGACGCGATCTACGTGCGGCAGCTCGAGCTGGGGCCGATGCAGAACTTCGTCTACCTCGTCGGTGACCCGGAGACACGCCAGTGCGTCGTCGTCGACCCGGCCTGGGAGATCGACACGATCGTCGAGACGGCGCAGGCCGACGACATGGCCATCGTCGGCGCGCTCGTCACCCACACGCACCAGGACCACGTGGGTGGGACGCTCGAGGACTGGGGCATGACCGGCCGGATCCCCGGCGTCGAGGAGCTGCTCGCGCGCGTGTCCGCGAAGGTCTACGTCCACAAGGCCGAGGGCGAGTTCCTCCGCGGCTTCGGCTCCGACCTCGTGAGGGTGGACAACCACGACACGCTCCCGGTCGGCCGGCTCACGCTCACGTTCCTCCACACGCCGGGCCACACCCCCGGCTCCCAGTGCTTCCTCGTCGACGGCCGGCTGATCTCGGGCGACACGCTCTTCATCGGCGCGTGCGGCCGCACCGACCTGCCGGGCAGCGACCCGATGGAGATGTACTACTCGCTCACGCAGCGGCTCGGCGCGCTCCCCGAGGACACCATCCTCTTCCCGGGTCACAACTACGGCGGCGCCTCGTCCACGATCGGGCAGGAGAAGCGCCAGAACCCGTTCCTGCGCTTCGCGTCGCTCGGCGACTTCCTCCAGGCGATGGGCGGCGGCCGCATCCGCTTACCGTAGCCCGCACTATTCGGGAACGACGAATTCGAGGGACGGTCGGGGGACGGCGGGCCCCGGGGGCGCCCGAGAGACGGCACCGGGGAGGGGGCGACGAGACCGTTCCCTCCACGCGCCTCTGCGGGCCTCGCGCGTCCCGATGGAGCCCAGCCGCGAAACGGGATGCGGGCGCGTGCCGCGTGGGCGAGCGGCCCCTCCCCGGTGCCGTCTCTCGGGCGAGCGCGCCGACAGGTGTCGCGACCTCGCGGGCCTATCGTTCGTGAGTACTCCGGGCTGACCCCTCAGGGGCGGAGCCAGGCGAGGCCGTACATCAGCCGGTAGAGGTCCACGGTCGCCTCGGCGGCGATCCGCACGCCCCACGCGCGCCAGAACTCCCGGAGCCCGGCCTCCGCGCCCGCGTCGGCCAGCTCGCACAGGGCGACGAACGGGGTGCCGCCGAGCACCTCGCCCCCGAAGAGCCGGCGCTCCTCCGTCACCACCGACGTGCCGCCCGTCTCCTGCTCGAGCAGCGCGCACGCGGTCACGCCGGGGAGTCCGGTGAGGGCGCGCACGGCGTCGCCGGCGAGCCAGGCGCGCACCGCGGGCCCGCGGCCCGCAGCGGGCTCGAGGCGCGCGGTCAGGAGGTGGCGCTCGGCGCTGTCGCGCGGGCTTGCGGCAACCCGCCGGGTGCCGTTGCGCACGGCGCGGCGGATCACGGGCAGCACGCGCCGGGTCCAGCCGGTCGGATCGTTGAGCCGCTCGAGGTACGGCGCGCTCGTCAGCACGCCCGGGTCGGCCAGCTCGTAGAGCGTGAAGTAGGGCGGCGCCGCGCCCACGGCCTCGTAGCGCCGCCCGCGGAGGAACCCCGGCACGGCCAGGCGCTCGGGCAGGTGCTGCCGCGGGTACCAGGCGTTGAAGTCCTGCTCGCCGGCCGGGTCGAGCTCCATCCAGATCGCCAGCGCGCTCTCTCCGATCATCGGGCCTCGCCTCCGTCCACGTTGAGGATCTGTCCGGTGATGTACCGCGGGCACGTCGCGAAGAACAGGACCGCAGCCGCCACGTCCGCGGGGCTGCCCGCGCGGCCGCGCGTGAGCCTCCGCCAGCGCGCCCGCGGGAAGCCCCGGGGCCGGAGCACCGGGCCGGGCGCGACGCAGTTCACGGCGATGCCCTCCCCGCGCAGGGCCGCCGCCAGGCCGCGCGTCAGGGTCGCGACCCCGGCCTTGGACAGCGCGTAGGGGATGTGGGCCGGCCGGGCGCCGTCGGCGTCGGCGTCGCCGAGGTTCACGATGCGCCCCCCCCGGCCCGCCATGACGCGCGCCGCCGCCTGGGCGCAGAAGAAGGCGCCGCGCAGGTTCAGGTCGAGCAGCCGGGCGTAGCGCGCCGGTGTCGTGGCGGCGAGCGGCGTGCGCTCGAAGCGCGCGGCGCTGTTGACCAGCACGTCGAGCCCGCCGAGGGCGCGGGCGGCGCGGCGCACCAGCCGCCGCGCGGCCCCGGGGTCGGCGAGGTCCGCGGCGAGCGCCACCCCGCGCGCCCCCGCGCGCTCGAGGTCGCGGACGGTGCGCCGGGCCTCCCGGGCGGAGCGGTGGTAACCGATCGCGACGTCCATCCCGCTCCGGCCGAGCGCCAGGGCGATCGCGCGGCCCAGGCGGACGGCGCCGCCGGTGACGAGCGCCCGCGGCCGTGGTCTGGGGCTCCGCCTTGTGTTCGGTGCTATGCTCGATAGCAGCATGTCCGGTGGCCTGCGCAACTGGCTCAAGGTCCGCTTCATCGCTGGCTTCTTTTTCACGGTCCCCGTCTTCCTGACGGCCTGGCTCCTCTGGATCTTCTGGAGCCGTATCGACGACGTGTTCGCCCCGCTCTACGTGCGCGTCTTCGGCCAGCCCGTCCCCGGGCTGGGCTTCCTGACCGCGATCGGCATCATCCTCTTCATGGGCACCATCGCACGGAACGTCGTCGGCCGCCGCGTGCTCGCGCTCGGCGACCGGATCCTCCTCAAGGTGCCCATCTACCGGCGGCTCTACCCGTCGATCAAGATGCTGATCGACTCCTTCTCGCCCGAGCGCCGCTCGGGGTTCCGCGCGGTGGTGCTCGTCGAGCACCCGCGCGCGGGCGCGTACGCGTTCGGCTTCGTGACGAGCCACGTCGTCGTGGAGACGCCGCACGGCAAGCGCGAGATGGTCACCGTGTTCGTCCCGACGAACAACCTCTACCTCGGCGATGTCGTCGTCGTGCCGCGCGACGACATGATCGCCACGGGGCTGTCCGTCGAGGAGGGGGTCCGCATCATCCTGTCCGCGGGCAACGCCACGCCGGCCCGGCTCCCGCCCGACTAGGCCGCCCCGGGCGCGAGCCGGCGCGCCCACGCGCCGATCGCCTCGCCGAGGGGAAAGAGCCCGCCGAGGAAGAAATGGTCCGCGCCCTCGACGATCCGCACCTCCGCCCCCGGCAGCGTCGCGCGCAGCCGCTCGAGGTCCGCCCGTGGGCAGTACGGGTCGGCGTCCCCCGCGACGACGAGCACGGGGGCCCCGGCGCGGGAGAGCGCCCGTAGCACGCCCCCTTCGGCCAGCGCCGGCCCCCCGGCGGCCCCGGCGATCGGCGGGGCGACGAGCGCGAGCCCCGCCACCTCGGGGCGCCGGGCCGCCACCGCGCCGGCGACCGCGGCGCCGAACGAGTAGCCGGCGAGCGCCACCCGCTCGGCGTGCTGCGTCATGCGGGCCATCGCCGCCTCCACATCGCGCTCCTCCGCCGGCCCGCCGCCGTGGCTGCCCGTCGACCCGCCCACGCCCCGGAAGTTGAACCTGAGCGTCGCCAGGCCGGCGGCCCCGCAGACCTCGGCGGCACGGACGACGACCGGGTTGTCCATGTCACCGCCGTAGAGCGGATGCGGGTGGCAGATCACGACGCCGGCGCGGGGCGAGGGCGGCAGGGCCAGCCGGGCCTCGAGCGTGACGCCGTCCCCGACGGCCAGGGCGACCGCCTGCTCGGGTATCATCGCCGCATGAGAATACGGCCCGGAGCCCGGTCCGTCCAACCGGCGTGCTGACCTGCCTGCTCGCCCGGCGCCGGATCGGGCCCTACCTCGACGGGGCCCTCGACGGGGCGGCCGCCGCCTCCACGGCAAGCCATCTGAGCGCCTGCGCCGGCTGCCGGGAGCGCGCCGAGGCGCTGCGCCGCCTGCGCCTCCTCCTCCAGCGGGCGCTCGTGCCCGCCGCCCACGCGGAGCCCGAGTGGACGGGCTTCTGGCCGGGGGTCGTCCGGGGCATCGAGGGCGGCCGGGCCGCGCAGCCCCTCGCGAGGGTGGGGCCCCGGTGGCGGCCGAAGTGGGCGATCGGCGGCGCGCTGGCCGCCGCCCTCCTGGCCTCCGCCACGCTCTGGCAGTTCGGCTCGACCACCGTCCAGGGCGAGCCGTCGATCGTCGTGAACTCGGCCGACACGGAATACCCGCAGGGCACCGTCATGGTCTACTCGCCGCACGAGCAGAACCTGGCGGTGGTGTGGGTGCTCGGGATCGACGACTAGCCCGGACGCCGGGCTCGCTCAGCCGCTCGTCAGTGACGCGAGCCGCTCCCTGGCGAGCGGCGTCTCCTCCGCCTGCGGGAAGTTCTCGATGAGGTACCTGAGACGCGCCTGGGCCTGCTGCGGCTGCTTGAGGTCGATCAGCGCCAGCGCTTCCTTGTAGAGCGCGGTCGGTACCTTGTCGCTGCGCGGGTGGTTCGCGAGCACCTTCTTGAACTCGAGCACCGCCTGCGCGAGCGCTTCCTCCGCCTTGTCCGCCTGGTCCGTGTTCGTGTAGCCGCGCGCGAGGCTCAGGTACGACTCGCCGATCCAGTACTGCCCGCTGCCCGCCAGCTCGTGCTCGGGGAAGCGTCGGAGGAACTCGCGGAAGCCCGCGATCGCGAGCGAGTAGCTGCCCTTGCTGAAGTCGATGTAGGCCGCCTGGTAGATGTCCTGGGGCTTGAGCGCGCCGGTGGTCGGCCTGAGCGGCGGCGACGGCACGACCGCGATGGGGGCGGGCGGGGGGGCGCCCGGCACCCGGGGCGTGGGGCCCGCCGGCGCCCCGGCAGGCGCGGGGGCCGCAGCCGGGCGCCCTGTCGTCGGGTCCACCGTCGCCGGCGCGGCGGGCGCCGGGGTCCGGGGCGCCGGGACCGGGGGCACGGGTGCGGGAGCCGCCGGGGCCGGACGCGCCACAGGCGCGGGCACCGGGGCCGCGGGCGCCGCGGTCGGGGGCGCGGGGCGCGCGGGCGCGGGGGCGCGCGGCGCGGCGGCGCGGAGCTGCCGGGCGAGCGCGTCCAGGCGGGCGCCGACGTCGTCGACCCGCGCGGCGAGCCTGGCAAGCGTCGCCGCGAGCGCGTCGAGCCGCTCGGTGAGCGCGGCGGCGCGCCGCTCGCTCTCCCGGGCCTGCTCGCTGGCGCGGCGGTCGATCTCTCCGGCGAGCCGGTTGACGTCGATCTTCGCGCGCTGGGCGGCCTGCTGCGCCGTGGCGATCTCAGAGCGGAGCTGGAAGACATCGTCCTGGGTGGCGGTGCCGGTGACCTCGGCCACGCCCGCGCACCCGCCGAGGGCCAGGACGGACGCGAGGAGGAGGGCGGCCGCCCTCCTCCTCGCGGGGAGCCGAGCCGGGCCTATCGAGGCTTGACCAGGAAGTGGGCGCGCCGGTTCTTGCTCCAGCACCCTTCGTTCTTCTCGGTGCACTGGGGACGCTCCTCACCGTAGCTGATGATCGTGATGCGGCTCGCCTGCACGCCCTGCGAGACGAGGTAGTTCATCGCGGACTTCGCGCGCCGCTCACCGAGCGCCAGGTTGTACTCGTTCGTCCCGCGCTCGTCGGCGTGCCCCTCGATCAGCGCGAGGTAGTCGGCGTGCGACTTGAACCAGGCCGCGTTGGCGTCGAGGGTCTTCGCGTCGCCCGGGCGGATGTCGTACTTGTCGAAGTCGAAGTAGATGTCCTTCAGGTCGGCGATCGCGACGAACTCCTTCGGCGAGGGACGCGCGGGCGTCGGTCGCGGCGCCGCCGGCGTCGGCGCGGGCGTCGGAGCCGCCATGCTCGGCGCCGACGGGGCTGTCGGCCGCGGCGCGGGCGGCGTGGAGACGGCCGGAGGCGGCGCAGTCGGTGCTGGCGCTGACGCCTGGGTCGTCGCGGGGCGCTTGGCGCAGCCAGCGAGAACCACGCCGAACAAGAGCAGCGACATCACCACGATGTGTGCAGCACGAGTTGCCATGACGCCTCCTTTGGCCTCCGCTGGTGAGCTTGTGAGCCGCAGCACGATCCTATCACGGGAGCCGCGGCGACCAAGAAGGACTTGTCGCCTCCCCCCCGCCGGACGTGACCTGCGTCGGCGGCGTGCCGTCCAGTAGCATGGCGAAGATCTGCGACCGGCCCAGCCGATTCGACTGGAACGCCAGGTGCCGCCCGTCGGGCGCCCACGACGCGCTCTGCGCGCTCCCCGGGCCGAAGGTGAGCTGGCGGGGGCTGGAGCCGTCGGGATTCACGGCCCAGAGCTGGTGGCCGGCCTGCCGCTGCGTGTACACAATCGTGTCGCCCTTCGGCGACCAGCGCGCCTGCGTCTGGAAGCCCCCCGCGGTGAGCTGCCGCACGTTGGCGCCGTCGGTGTCCATGACGAAGACGTGCGGCGCGCCCGTGCGGTCGGAGACGAACGCGATCTGCCGCCCGGTGGGCGACCAGGTCGGGTCGGTGTCGATGCCCGCGTGGCGCGTCAGGCGGCGCAGCGCCCCCGTCGCGACGTTGAGCACGTAGATCTCCGGGTTGCCGTCCTTCGAGAGCGTCATTGCGAGCGAGCGGCCGTCGGGGCTCCACGCGGGCGCCGAGTTGATGCCGGCGAACGCGGCCAGCGTCTGGAGGGGCCGCCGCTCGAAGGGGAACACCCGGTAGAGGTCCGGGTACCCCTGCACGAACGAGGTGAACGCGAGCGAACGGGCGTCGGGGCTCCACACCGGCGAGAGGTTGATCGAGCCGTTGCGCGTCACGGGCGCCGCGCCGGCGCCGTCGTAGTCGGCGACGTAGAGCTCCTTCGCGCCCCTCGGCCCGAGGACGTAGGCGATCTTCGTGTCCGCCACGCCGGGCTCGCCCGTGAACTGCAGCACGATCTCGTCGGCGATCCGGTGGGCGACGCGGCGGGCCTGCGCGAGCGTGCCCCGGAACTTCCTGGCGGCGATCAGGCGGTGCTCGGGGCTCGTGAGGTCGTAGAGCCGCATCTCGACCTCGAGCTGCTCGCCCCGGAGCGCGAGGAGGCCGTGGACGCCGGCGTGCGCCCCCGCGGCGGCAAACGCGGCCCACGCCTCCTTGAGCGCGGCGGCGTCGTTCGGCGGGATCGAGCCCGTCGCGGCGACGACGCTGAACAGGCCCGAGAACGTGAGGTCCTTCCCGGCGACGGAGGCCAGGAGCTTCGCCGTGCCCTGGGAGTCCGTGCCGCCGAGGAGCGCGAACTCGGGGATCGCGATGTTGAGCTTCTTCGTCCCGCCGCCGGTGACGTTGAGGAAGACCTCGACGCCCTGCGCGCGCGGCGCCGGGGGCGGGCTCCACGGCGCGAGCCACGCGAGCACGAGCACGAGCGCGAGCAGGGGGAGCATCCAGCGTCGGATCACGCTCGGCTACCCTCGATCCGTGGCGAAGTTGAACCCGAGGTGGACGCGGAGCGTCGTCCCCGGGAAGTCCGTGGGCAGGGGCGGGAAGGGGTTGGCCTCCGTGATCGCGCGCAGCGCCGCCTGGTCGTAGTAGGTGTTGCCCGAGGACCGCGAGATCGCGAGCCCGCTCATCTGGCCGTCGCGCCCGATGTCGAAGACGGCGACCGGCTGCTGGCCCGGCAGCGCGCGGCCGGCCCAGCGCTCGGTGATCTTCGCCTGCACCCGGCTCAGGTACCACGCGAACGGGAAGTCGGACACGTTGAGCGTGACGGCGCCGGCGCCGGCCGCGGAGCCGGTGCGCTGGCCGAGCGCCTGCGGCGCCGGGGGCGGCGGCTCCGGCGGGCGCCCCGCGCTCGGCGCCCGGGTGGGCGCCTTCGTCGGCGCGCTCGCCACGGACGGCAGCTCCTTCTCGCCCGCGCGCGGGAGCGCGGGCGCGCGGGCCGGCAGGCTCCGCTCCGGCAGGCCCGGCGCCTCGCGCGCGCGCTCGCGCGTCGGCAGCTCGCGCGGCGCCTCGCGCCGCGGCAGCTCGGTCGGGGTCGGGGCGGGCGGACGCAGCTCCTCGGGGCGCGGCGGCAGCGCCGCGCGGCCCTGGGGCGAGCCGACGGCGGCGACCGAGGGCACGAGGTTCACGACGTACGTCTTCGGCTGCTGCTGGCGCCAGAGGTGCGCGGCGTAGAACAGCGTGCCGAAGACGAGGACGTGACACGTCGCCGAGAGCAGCACGCTTCGGAGGGGCAGGTGCAGCCGCGCCAGGGCGGGGCCGAGGTGCATGCGGCCGCGCGGGCGGAGCACGGCGCTCGCCGTGGCGATGATCAGCGCTCCCGCGTGGGCTCGGTCACCATGCCGAGGCGCTCGATCCCGGCACGCCGCACCCGGTCCATCGTCTCGATGACCGCGCCGTAGTTGAGGGCCGCGTCCGCCTTGAGGTAGAGCGTCTTGTCCTTGCGCGTCGCGAACGCCTGGCGCAGCGCCGCGTCGAGGCCGCCCGGCGCGACGCGCCGCTCGTTCAG
>Ga0154364_1168_pt1 | contig 14247 bp, 14 predicted proteins | sample RifGroA2_FD_115892 | JGI IMG/M metagenome (GOLD analysis project Ga0154364, IMG submission 115892) | Candidatus Rokubacteria bacterium GWA2_73_35 | reverse complement strand
CGACGCTGATCAACTGCATCACCGCCTGCGCCCCGAACGGCGCGAAGGTGCCGCCGACGTACGAGACCGACCGGGAGGCCGTCGAGACCGCGCTCGCGTGCATCGGGCTCACGCCGCCCGAGCGGGCGCGCGTGGTCCGGATCAGGAACACGCTGCTGCTCGGGGAGCTCGAGGTCTCCGAGGCGCTCCTGCCCGAGCTCGGCGCGCGCCCCGATCTCACCCGGCTCGGCGACCCCGCGCCGCTCGCCTTCGACGCGGCGGGACGCCTCGTTCCGCTCGCGTGACTCCGACCACGAAGACAAGAGGAGGATCCGACCCCATGCATCCCGCACGCACCCTCGCCGCCGCCGCGCTCGCGCTCGTCCTGACGGCCGTCGGGGCCCTCCCGGCCGCCGCGCAGCAGAAGGTCAACCTCGTGTTCTCGGCCGGACCGACCGGCGGGAGCTGGACGCCGATGGCCGGCGCGACCGCCGAGGTCGTCAAGAAGAAGTTCCCCGAGCTCAGCGTGCAGGTCGAGCCCGGCGCGGCCCTCGTCAACATGGAGAAGATCCGCAACGACAAGGCCGACCTCGGCTGGTCCATGACCAACGTGCTGTCCGACGCCCGCACCGGGAAGGGCCAGTGGGCCGGCAAGCAGACGGACCGGCCGCTGCTGGTCGCCACCTACTACCCGAACGTCTGGCAGCTCGTCGTGCCGGCGGCGAGCGCGATCAAGAGCCTCAAGGACCTCAAGGGCCAGCCCGTCGCGCTGCCCGCCCGCGGCAACACGAGCCTGGCCGACGGGTGGGAGAACCTGCTCAAGGTCAACGGCATGTCGCTCGCCGACCTCGGGGCCAAGAGCTACGGGCCGGTCTCCTCGAACGCCGAGGCGGTCAAGAACCGGCAGGCGATGGCGTCGGGCTGGTTCACGGTCGTGCCCGGCTCGTTCGTCCTCGACCTCGGCTCCACGATGAAGGTCCGCATGATCCCGGTCTCCGACGAGGAGTTCGCGGCGCTCAAGGCGATCAACCCCGGGTTCATCCGGCACGTGATCAAGGCCGGCGTCTACACCGAGCAGGGCATCACGGCGGACGTGCAGACCTTCCAGTCGCCCACGATCCTGATCGCGTCCTCGAAGACGCCCGCCGACGCGATCTACAAGGTGACGAAGGCGATCGTCGAGGGGCGCGCGGACTTCGTCAACGTCAGCAAGGTGATGAAGGGCGTCACGGCCGCCGACATGGCCAAGGACTACGGGCTGCCCTTCCACCCCGGGGCCGCGAAGTACTACAAAGAAATCGGCGCCCTGAAATAACCGGTCGCGGTGCGCAAGCTCTCCGGCTACCCCGGGCTGGTCGTCGGCGTGGTGGCGGTCGCCATGGCCGCCTACCACGTCTACGCCCGGCTGACGTGGTACGCCCCTGACCAGCAGGCGCTGCTCTACATCACGCTCGCCTTCAGCCTGACGCTCTCGTTCCTCCTCTACCCGCTCCGGGCGGGCGCCACGCCCGACCGGATCCCCTGGGCGGACCTGGTACTGACCGCGCTCTCGCTGGCCGTCGTCGGCTACATGTTCGTCTACTACGACTACGTGGTGAACCGCTTCCCGACGGCGCACCCGCTCGCGACCGCCGACAAGGTCGTCGGCGTCGTCGGCATCCTCCTGGTGCTCGAGGCGACCCGCCGGACCATCGGCGTCTCGCTGCCGATCGTGGCGGCGGCCTTTCTCCTCTACGGGCTCGCGGGGCCCTGGCTGCCCGGCGTGCTGTACCACCGGGGCCTCTCCCTCGAGCTCACGGTCGACCAGACCTACTTCACCACCGAGGGGGTCTTCGGGGTCCCGCTCGGGGTCGCCGGCACCTACGTGATCCTGTTCATCGTCTTCGGGGCGTTCCTCGAGAAGTCGGGCGCCGGCCAGTTCTTCATGAACTTCGCCAACGCGCTCGCCGGCGGCGCCCGCGGGGGCCCGGGGAAGGTCGCGGTCGTCTCCTCGAGCATGTTCGGGACCATCTCGGGCTCCGCGGTCGCGAACGTCATGGTGGACGGCTGGCTCACGATCCCGATGATGAAGCGGACCGGCTTCAAGCCGGAGGCCGCGGCCGCGATCGAGGCGGTGGCCTCCACCGGCGGGCAGATCATGCCCCCGATCATGGGCGCGGCGGCCTTCGTGATGGCCGAGTTCCTCGGCGTCTCGTACACCCAGGTCATGATCGCCGCGGCGATCCCCGCGATCTTCTACTACGGCGCGCTGTTCGCGGCGATCCACTTCAACGCGATGCGCTCGGGGCTCCGCGGGATCCCGAAGCACGAGCTGCCGGTGCTCGGGCTCATCATCCGGCACCAGGGCCATCTCTTCCTGCCGGTGCTGGTGATCCTCGGCCTCCTCCTCCAGGGGTTCACCGCGACGTACGCCGCGGTGCTCTCCACCGTCGTCGTCCTCTACTGCCGGCTCCTCGAGGGCTGGGCCTGGCCGTTCGTCGCGCTCGGCGCCCTGGTCTGGGCGGGCGGCCGGTTCGAGCTGCTCTGGATCCTCGGCGCCCTCGGCCTGGTCGCGGTGGTGCTCCGGCCGGAGGGCTGGGCGAGGCTGCGCCAGCTCGTCGTGCACGACGTCCCCACCGGCCTCCGCGAGGGCGCCGAGCACACGGTGCCGGTCGCGATGGCGTGCGCGTCGGCGGGCATCGTGATCGGCATCGTGCTGCAGACCGGCCTGGCGCTCCGGTTCACGAGCTTCCTCATCGAGGTCGCCGCGGGCTACAAGGTCCTCGCCCTGCTCATCACGATGGTCGCCGGGGTCATCCTCGGGATGGGGATGCCGACGACACCCGCGTACATCATGCAGGCGGCCCTGCTGATCCCCGCGATCATCAAGCTCGGCGTGGTGCCGATCGCGGCCCACATGTTCGCCTTCTACTTCTCGACCCTCTCGGCGGTGACCCCTCCGGTCGCGCTCGCCGTCTACGCGGCGGCCTCGATCGGCCGCGCGAGCCTGTGGGGCGCGGGCGTGCAGGCGCTGAAGTTCGCCGCCGCCGGCTTCATCGTCCCGTTCTTCTTCGTCTACTCGCCGGCGCTGCTCTTCCAGGGCACGTGGACGGAGGTCCTCCCCGTGCTCGTGACGGGCACGCTCGGCGTCATCGCGCTCGCGGCGGGGCTCGAGGGGCAGTTCCTCCGCCCGGCGACGTGGCTCGAGCGGGGCCTGTTCGTCGCCGCCGCCCTGCTCCTGATCGACCCGAGCTTCCTGACGGACGCGATCGGCCTCGCCTGCCTCGTCGCGGGGCTCCTGCTCCAGCGCCTGCGCCCGGCGCCCGTGGTCGTGGAGACCGCGCCGGTCCGCGAGGTGAGCCGCACATGACCCGGCTGCAGGAAGTCGCCCTGACACTGCTCGGCGCGGCGATCGTCGTGGCGACGCTCGCCTACGGGGTGCTGAGGCTCTACTCGAAGTAAGATGACACCATGAGAGCCCGGCTGCTCGCGGCGCTCGGCGTGCTGGTCGGCCTCGGGGCGCTCGCCTACGGCGGCTGGGTCTGGTACTACGCGGTCACGTTCGTCTGGACCGACGACGCCTACGTCGAGGGCACGATCTCCCCCGTCAGCGCCAAGGTCGCCGGCCACATCGTCGAGCTTCGCGTCGGGGACAACCAGGCCGTGCGGCGGGGTGAGCTGCTGCTCCGCGTGGATCCCCGCGACTTCCAGGCTCGGGTGGAGCAGGCCCGCGCCGCGGCGGCGACGGCGGAGGCGGCCCTGCGCGCCGCGCGCGCCGACGTGCCGCTCACGCGCGACACCACGCGCGCGCAGACCGACCAGGCGCGCGCGGGGGTCGAGGGCGCGCGGGTCGCCGTGCGCTCGGGCGAGTCCGCGGTGGAGGAGACGCGCGCGCGGCTCGAGGCCAGGCGCGCGGCGAGCGCCGCGATGCGGGCCGACCTCGCGGGCGCCCGGGCGATGCACCGGCAGGCGACCCGGGAGCTCGAGCGGGTCCGGGCGCTGCTCCGGGACGGCCTGGTCGCGCGGCGCGACTTCGATCAGGCGGAGGCCGCGTTCGAGACCGCGGCGGCCGCCGAGGACGCGATGCGCCGGCGGCTCACGCAGACCGAGCGCGAGGTCCAGCAGGTCGAGGCGGAGGTGGCGGTGCGCGTCCACGCCGTCGACGAGGCGCGGCAGCGCGTGGCGGAGGCGCGCGCGGCGCTCGCGCGCGCGTCGAGCCAGGAGCGCCAGGTCGCGATCAAGGAGGCGGAGGCGAGCCGCGCCGAGGCCCGCCTGCGCGAGGCGCGCGCGGACCTCGCGTACGCCGAGCTCCAGCTCGAGCACACCGGGGTGCGCGCGCCCCTGGACGGCGTCGTCTCCAAGCGGAGCGTCGAGCTGGGGCAGGTGGTGCAGGTGGGCCAGCCGCTCCTGGCGCTCGTGCCGCTCGCGGACGTGTGGGTGGTCGCGAACTTCAAGGAGACACAGGTCGCCCGCCTCCGTCCCGGCATGGGGGCCGAGGTGCGCGTGGACGGCTTCCCCGGCCGGCGCTTTCCCGGCGTCGTCGACTCGCTGAGCGCGGGGACCGGCGCGCGCTTCTCGCTGCTGCCGCCGGAGAACGCGACGGGGAACTGGGTCAAGGTCGTCCAGCGGGTGCCGGTCAAGATCCGGCTCGACGTCCGGGACGGCTCCAACCCGGCCACGCTCCGGGCCGGCATGTCGGCGGTCGTCACGATCCGCGCGCGGTGAGCGACGAGCCCCCGGTCTCCGCCGCCCGCAAGTGGGCGATCACCTTCTCGGTCATGCTGGTGACGGTCACGCAGATCCTCGACACCAGCGTGACGAACGTCGCGCTGCCGCACATCCAGGGCTCGCTCTCGGCCGGCGTCGAGGAGGTCGCGTGGGTCCTCACCTCGTTCCTCGCCGCGAACGCGATCGTCATCCCCGCCACCGGCTGGCTCACCGGCCTCTTCGGGCGCACGCGCTTCTTCGTCATCTGCATCGTGCTCTTCACGGCCAGCTCGCTCCTCTCCGGCGTCGCGCCCACCCTGGAATTCCTCGTGCTCGCGCGCGTGCTGCAGGGCCTGGGCGGCGGCCCGATCATCCCGATGTCGCAGGCGATCATGTGGGAAATCTTCCCGCTGGCGCAGCGCGGGACGGCGATGGCGGTGTGGGGGATCGGCATCATGATGGGCCCGATCTTCGGGCCGACGGTGGGCGGCTGGCTCGCGCAGAACTGGTCCTGGCGCTGGATCTTCTACGTCAACCTGCCGATCGGCCTGCTCGGCCTGTTCATGGTGAGCGCGTTCCTGTTCGACTCGCCCCACCAGAAGAGGCCCGGCCGCGTGGACGCGCTCGGCCTCGTGCTGATGGTCGTGGGCTTCGGGGCCCTCCAGCTCGTGCTCGACCGGGGCGAGCGGCAGGACTGGTTCGACTCGGCCTGGATCACGGCGCTCGCGGTCGTCGCGGCGTGCGCGCTGGCCGCGTTCCTCGTGCGGGAGCTGACGGTGGGGGAGCCCATCCTCGACCTCGCCGTGTTCCAGGACCGGAACTTCGCCCTCGGCACCGTGGTCATCGCCGTCGCGATCCTGGCCTTCTACTCGAGCATGCTGCTGCTGGCGCTCTACACGCAGAAGGCGCTCGGCTACGACGCGTGGACGTCGGGGCTCGTGCTGGCGCCGGGCGGCGTCGGGAACATGATCTCGCTGATCGTCTCCGGCCGCCTCGTCGCGCGGATGGACCAGCGCGTGCTCCTCGCGCTCGGCTGCGTGCTCAACGCGCTTGCGCTGTTCGCGATGTCCAACCTGACGCTCGGGATCGACTACTGGAGCCTCGCCTGGCCGCGCTTCGTGCAGGGGCTCGGGATGGGGTTCGTCTTCGTGCCGCTCACCACGCTCGCGCTCGCGAGCGTGCGCAAGGACCGGCTCTCCAACGCCACCGCCGCCTACAACGTCATCCGCAACCTGGGCGGCTCCGTGGGGGTCGCGCTCTCGACCACGCTGCTCGCCCGCCGGAGCCAGTACCACCAGACGACGCTGGTCGGGCACGTCAACGTCTGGAGCGCCGAGACCGCCGCCCGCCTCAAGGAGTGGACCGAGCTGTTTGTCGCGCAGGGCGCGGACACGTTCACGGCGGAGCGCCGGGCGCTCGCGATGGTCTATCGCGGCACGGTGGCCCAGGCGCAGGTGCTGGCGTACGCCGACGAGTTCTGGCTCTACGCGGTGCTGTTCCTCGTGATCCTCGGGCTCGTGCCCTTCATGCACCGCATCCACGCCGAGCCCGCGGCGAACTAGCCCGGCGGCACCTGGAAGAGGTACTCCTTCAGGTACTGGATCTCCTCGCCGCGCTCCTCGATGGCGACGCGCATGAGGTCGCGGATCGAGAGCATGGACAGCAGGCGCCCCTCGCTGACCACGGGCAGGTGGCGGATGTTGGCCTGGTCCATCTTACGCATCGCCGACTGGTAGTCCTCGCCCGCCTCGGCGACGACGAGGCTCGAGGTCATCACGTCGGCCACGCGGGTGCGGCCCGGGTCGAGCCCGCGGTCGAGCACCCGCTGGACGACGTCGCGCTCCGAGAACACCCCGCAGAGCCGGTCGTCGTCGAGGACGGCGACGATGCCGACGTTGTTGGCGGCCATCGTGTGCACGGCCGCGGCGACCGTCGTGTTGCGCTGGACGGTGAAGAGGAATCCCTCGCGCATGATCTCGCGAAGCGTCTTCATCGGCGCACCTCCCTGCGGTCCGGGTCGGCCGCGAGCACGAAGGGTAGAGCGATCGTACCACCGATTGCGCTAGAGTAGCGGCTGGACCGAGACTCCTTGTACCGGAGAGGCACAAATGGCTGACAGGCGACGGCGCGTCGAACCGCAGCGCAGCACCCCGGAGGCCCTCGACCCCCTGGACCCGCGGCACCGCTGGGACCGGCCGTTGCAGGCCCCCGGCCACATGCAGGTCGACTTCGAGGAGCGCGTGGACTTCCGCCGGCTGCACGCCTACCGGCTCGCGCGCACGCGCCAGGCGCTGGCGCGGTCCGGGCTGGGCGCGCTGCTGGTCTTCGACCAGTACAACATCCGCTACATCTCGAGCACCGTGATCGGCGAGTGGGCGCGCGACAAGCTCATCCGCTGGAGCCTGCTGACGGGCAACGGCGAGCCGTGGGTGTGGGACTTCGGCTCCGCCGCGCGCCACCACCGGCTCTACGCGCCGTGGATCCCGGAGCGGCAGTCGCTGGCGGGGATGGTCGGCATGCGGGGCGCGGTGTCACCGAAGGCGGGGCTCTTCGCGCGCGCGGCGCAGGAGATCAAGGGGATCCTCGCGGCGGAGGGCGTCGCGGGCATGCCGCTCGGCGTGGACCTGGTCGAGCCGCCGTTCCTCTTCGCGCTGCAGGAGGCGGGCCTCGAGGTCCGCGACGGCCAGCAGGTCATGCTCGAGGCGCGGATGCTCAAGAGCCAGGACGAGCTGACGCTGCTCAACATGGCCGCCGCGATGGTGGACGGCGTCTACCAGGACATCTGGGAGGCGCTCAAGCCCGGCGTGCGCGAGAACGAGATCGTCGCGCTCGCCACCAAGCGCCTGTACGAGATGGGCGCGGACTGCGTCGAGGCGGTCAACTCGATCTCGGGCGAGCGCTGCAGCCCGCACCCCCACAACTTCACCGACCGGCTGATCCGGCCCGGGGACCAGGCCTTCTTCGACATCATCATGTCGTTCATCGGCTACCGGACGTGCTACTACCGGACGTTCAGCGTCGGCCGCGCGACGCGCGCGCAGGTCGCCGCCTACAAGAAGGCCCGCGAGTGGATGGACGAGGCGATCGCGCTGATCAAGCCGGGCGTCACGACGGACAAGATCGCGCGGGCGTTCCCCAAGGCGCAGGACATCGGGTTCGAGAGCGAGATGGGGGCGTTCGGGCTCAACTTCTGCCACGGCATCGGGCTCGGCCTGCACGAGCGGCCAATCATCAGCCGGCTGAACTCCTTCGACGACCCGATGGAGCTCGAGGCGGGGATGATGTTCGCCGTCGAGACCTATTGCCCGGCGGCGGACGGCGTGTCGGCGGCGCGCATCGAGGAGGAGGTCATCGTGACGCCGAGCGGCGCGCAGATCATCACGCTCTTCCCGGCGGACGAGCTGCCGATCGCCAACCGCTACTGAGGGGGCCCGGCTCGAGCAGCTTCTCCATGACGACCGTGTCCACCCAGCGGCCGTCGAGGAGGCCCTGCTCGCGGTAGACGCCGACGGTGCGGAAGCCCATCGCCTCGTAGAGCGCCATGCCCCCGGCGTTCGTCGGGAACGCCGAGAGAACCAGCTTGTGAAAGCCGTGCTCGCGCCCGAGCTCGACGAGGCGGGCCAGCAGAGCGCGCCCCACGCCCTTCCCGCGCCAGGCACGCTCGACGTAGACGGAGAAGTCGGCGACGAAGCGGTAGGCCTCGCGCGCGTTGAAGGCGTTGAGGCTCCCCCAGCCGACTGTTGTCGCGGGGACCGCGCGGCCGCGACCGCCGAGCTCCGTTGTCTCGGCCACGATCACCGGGTGGCGGGGGCTCCGCCCGGCGAGCCAGCGGCGACGCTCCTCGGGCGTGCGCCACTCGGTCTCGAGCGTCGCGACGCGGTCCTCGATGCCCTGGTTGTAGATCCGGCAGATCGCCTCGGCGTCGGCCGGGGTCGCCGGGCGGACCCGGTAGGCGCTCACGCGAGCTCCCGCGCGTCGAGCCGACCCGCCCGCTGCAGGGCGCGGAACGCGTCGAGCGTCCGGCGGATGCCGTCCGCGAGCGGCGTCGGCGGCGCCGGCCCGAGGTCCTTCTGGTAGCGCGTGTCGTCGAGCGCGTCGGGGAAGGGGATCGGCTCCTCGACGTGCCCGAGGAGCCCCCGCGCCGTCGGCCACGCCGTCTCGATCATACGGACGACGTCGGCGATGCGCGCCGAGGCGCCGTGCAGGTTGTAGACGCGCGCGCCGTCGAGCCCGCTCGCCGCCGCGGCGAGGAGCGCCCGCGCGACGTCCTCGACGTAGATCAGGTCGGTCCCGCCGCCCCAGCGGATCCGGTACGCGCGGCCGAGCACGGCGGCCTTCATCGCGAGCGTCGGGTCGGCGGTGAGCCCGAAGTCGCGCCCGGGCCCGTACACCGAGAGCGGGCGGAAGCCCATGGACGGGATCCCGTGCTCCTCCCAGTAGACGCGCGCGGTCTCCTCGTTGGCCACCTTGTAGACGCCGTAGTGGGTCGCCGGGCGCGGCGGCGCGTCGTCCCGGATGGGGCCGGGCGGGTAGGCGCTCGGCGGCCCGAAGACGGCGGCCGACGAGGCGTAGACGACGCGCGTGACCCGGCCCGCCGCCGCGCGCACCGCCTCGAACACGTTCGCCGTGCCGACCACGTTGACGAGCGCGCCCCGGGAGGGGTCCTGGCGGCAGAGCGGGATCTGCCACGCCGCGAGGTGGACGACGCGGCGGACGCCGTGCTCGCCGACGGCGCGCCGGACCGCCTCGCGGTCGGCGATGTCGCCGCGGACGATCACGAGCCGGCTCGGGACGTCGTCCCCGGCGATCATCCGCACGCGCCACGGGTCATCGCCGAGGTCGAAGGCGACCGGCCGCTCGCCCGCGGCGAGCAGGCCGCGGACGACCCACGCCCCGATGCAGCCGAACGCGCCCGTCACCAGCGTGCTCACGGAGGGACTATAATAGTCCTCGGTGTTCCAGAGCGAGCGCTTCTTCCGCGAGGCGTGGCCCCAGTTCTCCCGCGCGTTCGAGTCGCCGACCGACGCGGCGAGCGAGGTCGAGTGGATCACGGGCCTCGGCGCGCTCGAGCCCGGCGCCCGCGTGCTCGACGCCCCGTGCGGCTTCGGCCGCCACTCGATCGAGCTCGCGCGCCGCGGCTTCGAGGTGACCGGCGTGGACTTCAGCGAGACCGAGCTCGAGCGCGCGCGGGCGGCCGCGCGCGAGGCCGGGGTCGCGCTGACGCTCGTGTGCCAGGACATCCGCGATCTGGACTTCGCGGGCGAGTTCGACCTCGCCGTGAACCTCTGCAGCTCGATCGGCTACTTCTCCGACGACGAGGACCGGCTGGTGCTCGACCGCTTCTGGCGCGCGCTCAAGCCCGGCGGCCTCTTCGTCCTCGACACGCGCAACCGGGACCAGATCGTCCGCTCCCTGCCGGCCGAGGAGCGCAAGCGCGTGAACGGCTGGACGCTCCGGATCGAGAACGCCTTCGACCCGGCGACGAGCCGCTGGCGCGCCCGCTGGTCGCGGATCACGCGCGGCGGCCGCGGCCGGGCCGAGGCCGCCGAGCTGATCGGCGAGAGCGAGATCCGGCTCTACTCGGCCCACGAGCTGTCGGCGATGCTCCGGCCCGAGCGCTGGAGCCGCGTGGACCTCCACGGCGGCCTCGACGGCACGCCGTTCTCGCTCGACGCGCCGCGCCTCGTCCTCGTCGCCCGCAAGTGAGCGAACAGAGCCACGGTCGCATCGCTCTCAGGCCACCCACGGGGGTCGCGGCCTCGCGGCCCCCGTTACAACGGAGACCGCGCCGATGACCGCCGACGTCCGTCCCCTGGTCGTGCTCGCCGGCCCCATTCACCCCGACGGCCGCGCGGTGCTCGAGCGGGACGCGCGCGTCGTCGTCTGCGACGACGACACCGAGGCGGGCCTCGCCCGGGCCGCCGCCGAGGCGCAGGGGATCCTGTTCCGCATCAAGCCGCGCTGCACCGAGCGCCTCATGGCCGCGTGCCCGCGGCTCCGCGTCGTGGGCCGGCACGGCGTGGGCCTGGACACCGTCGACGTCCCGGCCGCCACGCGGCTGGGCGTGGCGGTCGTCCACGCCCCCGGCTCGAACTCGCAGGCGGTCGCCGAGCACGCGCTGATGCTGATGCTTGCCTGCGTCAAGCACACGCGGGAGGTGGACCGGGCGACGCGCGCGGGCGACTGGGGCGCCCGGCGGGGCAGCAACACCGAGCTCGCCGGCAAGACGCTCGGCGTCGTCGGCGTGGGCAACATCGGCCGGCGCGTCGCGAAGCTCGCGGGCGCGTTCGGCATGCGCGTGCTCGGCTACGACAAGTACGTGCCCGACGACGAGGTCCGGCGCCGGGGCGCCGAGCCCGTCGGGAGCCTCGAGGCGCTCCTGCCGCGGGTGGACGTGCTCACGTGCCACACGCCGCTCACGCCGGAGACGGCGCACATGATCGACGCGCAGACGCTCGCGCGGCTCAAGCCCGGCGCGATCTTCATCAACACCTCCCGCGGCGGCGTGCAGGACGAGCGCGCGCTGTTCGAGGCGCTGACGCGCGGCCACCTCGGGGCGGCCGGCCTCGACGTGTGGGAGGAGGAGCCGGTGCCGCGGGACAACCCGCTCCTCAACCTCGACACCGTCGTCTGCTCCTCCCACGTCGCCGGCGTGACCGTCGAGGCCATCCGCCAGATGGCGGTGCAGGTCGCGGGAGAGATGGCCCGCGTGCTCCGCGGCGAGCGGCCCGACGTGCTCGTGAATCCCGAGGTGTGGCCCCGCCTCGGGCGGAGGTAGAATGCTCCCATGCCGATCGACACGCGCCACCCGCGGGAGATCCGCGCTGACATCCGCCGCGGCAAGCTCGCCGGGATCACCGCCGGCCTCGGGCAGAACTTCGTCCAGGCCAACCTGGCGGTGCTCCCCCGGGACTGGGCCTACGACTTCCTGGTCTTCTGCCAGCGCAACCCGCGCCCGTGCCCGCTGCTCGAAGTGACCGACGTGGGCTCGGCCGAACCCGTGGGCGTCGCCCCGGGCGCGGACCTGCGCACCGACATCCCGAAGTACCGGATCTACAAGGACGGCGCGCTCGCCGACGAGGTGACCGACGCGACGCCCTACTGGCGCGACGACCTCGTCGCGTTCTTGCTCGGCTGCTCGTTCACGTTCGAGTGGGCGCTGCTCGAGGCGGGGATCCGGCTCTGGCACGTGGAGCAGGGGCGGAACGTCGCGATGTGGCGGACCTCGATCGCGTGCCGTCCCGCCGGCCGCCTCCACGGCCCCATGGTCGTCTCGATGCGGCCGATCGCGGCCGCCGAGCTGTCGAAGGCGGTGACCGCGAGCGCCCGCTTCCCCGGCGCCCACGGCGCGCCGGTCCACGTCGGCGACCCGGCCGCGATCGGCATCGCGGACCTGGCCCGGCCCGACTGGGGGGACCCGCAGGAGTTCCGCCCGGGCGACGTGCCGGTGTTCTGGGCGTGCGGCGTGACGCCGCAGGCCGTGGCGCTCGCCTCGAAGCCGCCGTTCATGCTCACGCACAGCCCGGGGCACATGTTCATCACCGACCTGCCCAACTCCGCCCTCGCGGCGATCTGAGCGTTGCGGTTCCTCCCGGCGGGCGATCTCGCCGTCTCGGTGGAATTCGGCGAGGAGATCAGCGTCGAGGTGAACACGCGCGTGCGGGCCCTCGAGTTCCTGATCCGAGAGAAGGGCCCCGCGGGCGTGCTCGAGATGGTGCCGACGTTCCGGTCCCTCCTCGTCTACTACGACCCGCGCCAGGTCGGGTACGACGCGCTCTGCGCCGCGGTCGCGGAGCTCGTCCCGCAGGCGTCCACCGCGGTCCTGCCTCCCGCGCGCACCGTGGAGCTGCCGTGCTGTTACGACTCCGAGCTCGGCCTCGACCTCGAGGCCGCGGCCCTGCGGCTCGAGCTGCCCGTGGCCGAGCTGGTGCGGCTGCACAGCGGGGCGGAGTACCTCGTCTACTTCATCGGCTTCACGCCGGGTCTGCCGTACATGACGGGCATGCCGGAGCGGATCCGGCTGCCGCGCCTGGAGACGCCGCGCACGCAGGTGCCCGCCCAGAGCGTCGGCATCGGCGGCAGCCAGTGCTGCATCTACTCCGTGGACAGCCCGGGCGGCTACTGGATCCTCGGCAAGACGCCGCTCCGCCTCTACGACCCCGAAGCGCCCGATCCCATCCTGCTGCGCCCGGGCGACCGCGTGAGCTTCCGCCCCATCGACCGCGCCGAGTACGAGCGCATCGCCGCGCAGGTCGAGGCGCGGACCTGGCGCCCGGTGATCGCGTGACGGTCCGCATCCTCGACGCGGGGCCGCTCACCACGGTGCAGGATCTCGGCCGCCCGGGCCACCTCCGCTACGGCATCCCGCCGTCCGGGCCCCTGGACCGCGAGTCGTTCCGGCTCGCCAACCGTCTCGTCGGCAACGCCGACGGCGCGGCGGCGCTCGAGTGCACGTACATGGGGCCGCGCTTCCAGGTGGACCGGCCGTGCGCGATCGCGGTGACGGGCGCCGCGGCGCCCGTCACGGTGAACGGCGTCGAGGCGCCGCGCTGGACGACGCTCGTGCTCCGCGCGGGCGACACGGTCCGGGTCGGCGCCCCGCGGGCGGGGGTGCTCAGCTACGTCGCGTTCTCCGGCGGGCTCGACGTGCCCCTGGTCCTCGGCTCGCGCTCGACCTACGCGCGCGGGCGCCTGGGCGGCCTGGAGGGGCGCGCGCTGCGCCCGGGCGACGTCCTGCGCGTGCCCGACGGCCCGCCGCCCGTGGTGCGCGCGCTCGCGCCGCCGCCGCCGGTCGGCGGCGAGGCGGAGACGCGCGTGCGCGTCGTCCTGGGGCCGCAGGCGGACCGCTTCACCGACGAGGGCCTCCGGACGCTGCTCGGCTCGGCGTACGAGATGACGCGAGAGTCCGACCGCATGGGCGCGCGCCTGCACGGGCCGCGCATCGCGCACGCGCGCGGCCACGACATCGTCTCCGACGGCATCGCGCTCGGGTCCATCCAGGTGCCCGGCGACGGCCAGCCGATCGTGCTGCTCGTCGACCGCCAGTCCACCGGGGGCTACACGAAGGTCGCGACCGTGTGCTCCTTCGACATCGGCCGCCTGGGGCAGGTCAAGCCCGGACGGAAGGTCGTGTTCACGGCCGTGAGCGTGGCCGAGGCGCACCGGCTGCTCCGCGAGTCGGACGCGCTCCTTGACGGTCTGCTGAGAGAGGAGACGGCATGAGCCTCGAGAAGGAGCTGAGCGAGTACACCGCGAAGACGGCCCGCTCGCGCGCGCTGCACGACGAGGCGCTGGCGGTCATGCCGGGCGGCAACAGCCGCACGACGACGTTCTTCGATCCCTATCCGTTCTACGTCCAGCGCGGGCAGGGGGCCCACGTCTGGGACGCGGACGGCAACGACCGGCTCGACTTCAACGGCAACTACACGAGCCTGATCCTCGGCCACGCGCCGCCCGAGGTGGTGAAGGCGGTGCAGCAGGTCGTCGAGGCGGGGCTGTCGTTCCCCGGGCCGACGGAGCACGAGATCCGGCTGGCCGAGATGCTCACGCGGCGCGTGCCGTCCGTGGAGCAGATCCGGTTCA
>Ga0154364_1181_pt1 | contig 14360 bp, 15 predicted proteins | sample RifGroA2_FD_115892 | JGI IMG/M metagenome (GOLD analysis project Ga0154364, IMG submission 115892) | Candidatus Rokubacteria bacterium GWA2_73_35 | reverse complement strand
CGTGCTGCGCCTGATCGAGGCGCTGGAGGAGTTGGACGACGTCCAGTCCGTCTACGCCAATTACGACATCCCCGACGAGGTCCTCGAGGCCATCGCCGCCGCCTAGCGGGCTGCGGGTCCTCGGCATCGATCCGGGGCTGCTCGACACGGGCTGGGCCCTCATCGAGCCGGCGCCCGCGGGGGTGGCCGTCCTCGGGACCGGGGTGATCGTGACCGGCCGTGACGCGCCGCTCGAGGAGCGGGTGCTCGTCATCTACGAGGGCGTCTCGGAGCTGCTCGCGCGGCACGCGCCCGCCCACCTCGTCCTCGAGGACCTCTACGCGGAGTACAAGTTCCCCCGCACGGCGCTGCTCATGGCGCACGCCCGGGGCGTCGTCTGCCTGGCCGCGCGCCAGCACGGCGTGGAGGTGCGCGCGCTGGCGCCCGCCGAGGTCAAGCGCGCGATCACCGCCAACGGCGCGGCGTCCAAGGAGCAGGTCCAGGAGTCGGTGCGCCGCATCCTGCGGCTCGAGGCGCTCCCCCGGCCCTCGCACGTCGCCGACGCGCTCGCGCTCGCGCTCACGGGCTACCTGCGCCTCGGGGGGCCGATGAGGTGATCGCCACGCTCACGGGCGTGGTGCGGCGCAAGCTCGAGGACCGGATCGTCCTCGAGGCGGGCGGCGTCGGCTACGAGGTCTTCCTGCCGCCCCTCGCGCTGCGCCAGCTCGAGGGGGTGACCGCCGCGGCGGGCGACAAGGCGAGCGAGCTGTCGCTGGTCATCTACTACCACGCCACGCGCGACCAGCCGCGGCCCGTCCTGATCGGCTTCACCTCCGACCTCGAGAAGGAGTTCTTCGAGCGCCTCATCACCGTGAAGGACATCGGCCCCATGGTCGCCGCCCGCGCCCTCGCCGCGCCGGTCGCCGAGCTGGCCGGCGCGATCGCGCGGCAGGACGAGAAGTACCTGCGCGCCCTGCCCGGCATCGGGCCGCAGAAGGCCAAGAACATCGTCGCGCAGCTCCAGAGCAAGGTGGCGAAGTTCGCGCTCGCGCGCGCGGGCGCGCCGGCCGAGGCGGTGAGCGCGCCGGCGACGCCGACCGACGCCGACGGCCTGCGCGAGATGGTGTGGGAGGTCCTGGTCAAGCAGCTCGGCCACCGGCCCTCCGAGGCCTCCCAGCTCATCACGGACGCGCTCCGCCGCCGGCCGGCGATCGCGACGGCCGAGGAGCTGTTCGACGAGATCTACCGCGGGGAGAAGCGGTGAGCGCGGCGGCCGCGCCCGAGGAAGGGCGGATCCTCAGCCGGGTGGCCGTGCCCGAGGAGGTCCAGTTCGAGCGCCAGCTCCGGCCGCGGACGTTCGAGGAGTACGTGGGCCAGGAGCAGGCGGTGGCGAGCCTCAAGGTGTCGGTCGAGGCCGCGAAGCTCCGCGGCGAGTGCGTGGACCACGTGCTGCTCTACGGGCCGCCCGGCCTCGGCAAGACGACGCTCGCCGGGATCATCGCCAACGAGATGGTCTCGAACCTGGTCCCCACGTCGGGCCCGGCCATCGAGCGCGGCGCCGAGCTCATGGGCGTCCTGACGAACCTCGCAGAGCGTGACGTCCTCTTCATCGACGAGGTCCACCGGCTGCCGCGCGTGGTGGAGGAGCTCCTGTACCCGGCGATGGAGGACTTCGCGGTCAACTTCATCATCGACAAGGGCCTGCACGCGCGCACGCTCAAGTACGCCCTCCGCCCGTTCACGCTGGTCGCGGCGACGACGCGACCCGGCATGCTCTCGGCGCCGCTCCGCGAGCGGTTCGGCATCTTCCACCACCTCGACTTCTACTCGGACGCCGAGCTCGGGCGCATCGTGACGCGCTCGGCCGCCATCCTCGAGACGGCGATCGACGCGGGCGGCGCGCGCGAGATCGCGCGCCGCGCGCGCGGCACGCCGCGCATCGTCAACCGCCTGCTGCGGCGCGTGCGCGACTACGCCCAGGTCAAGGGCGGCGGGACGGTCACCGAGGCGGTCGCGCACGACGCCCTCGACAGCGAGGGGGTGGACGCGCGCGGGCTCGACCGCCTCGACCGGCGGTTCCTCACCGCGATCGTGGACCAGTACGGCGGCGGCCCGGTGGGGATCGAGGCGGTGGCGGCGACGATCAACGACGACGCCGACACGCTCGCCGAGATGGTCGAGCCCTATCTCTTGAAGATCGGCTTCGTCGTGCGCGCGCCGAACGGCCGGCGCGCGACCCGCGACGCCTACCTGCACCTGGGCAAGCAGCCCCCGGCGGGCGCGCCCGGGCAGCCGGGGCTCTTCGACCCGTGAGCCGCCTCGACCGGAGCCTGATCGCGCTCGGGCTGCTCCTCGCGCTCCCGGCCGCGGCGGCCGCGTCCGGCACGATCCGCGTCGCCGTCGTCGAGAGCGCGCGCGCCGCGGACCTCGCCGGGAGCGGGATCGAGGTGACGGAGGCCGGCGCCTGCCCGGCCTGCGCGGCGCGCACGTGGCGCGCCGACCTGGTCCGCGCGCGGGCACGCGGGGCCGCCATCGAGGTGGACGGCCGCCGCGCCGGCGTCTTCCGGCTGGCGAGCGAGCGGCCGATCCGCCTGAACGGCCGCGAGTACCCGGGCCGCCTCGAGCTCGTCCGGAACGGCGACGGGTTCGCGGTCGTCGCCGAGGCGCCCCTCGAGGACTACCTGGTGGGCGTCCTGCGCGCCGAGTCCAACGAGCGCTGGCCGATCGAGGCGCTCCGCGCCCAGGCGATCGTGGCGCGCACCTACGCCGCCTACCACCGACGGCTCAACGCGGGCAAGCCCTACCACATCGTGGCGTCGACCGCGCACCAGCAGTACGCCGGGCGCGTGCCCGCCGGGTCGCCCGTGTGGGAGGCCGTGCGCAGCACCACCGGGCAGGTGCTCCTGTGGGAGGGCGAGCTGTTCCCGGCCTTCTACCACACCGAGAGCGGCGGCTACACGGAGGACCCGCGCACGGTCTTCGCGGCGCGCAACATGCCGGCGCTCAGGCCGGTCCGCGACGAATTCGCCGGCGCCTCGCCGCACTACGCGTGGAGCCTCGACGTGCGCCTGGCCGACCTCGGCGCCGCGCTGCGGCGCGCCGGCTACGACATCGGCACCGCGACCGCGATCGGGATCGTCGAGCGCACGCCCTCGCTGCGCGCGGCCTGGGTGGTCGTCTACGGCGCGCGCGGCAGCGCGCGGCTGCGCGGCAACGACTTCCGCCGGATCCTCGGGTACGACGCGCTCAAGTCCACGCTGTTCGCGGTGGCCGTGGACGGGCGGGTCGCGCGCTTCGCCGGCCGCGGCTGGGGCCACGGCGTCGGCATGTCCCAGTGGGGGGGCAAGGCGATGGCCGAGCAGGGGTACGCGGCCGAGCGGATCCTCGAGTACTACTACCCGGGGACCACCCCGGGCGCGTTGAACGCGCGGTGACGGAGCCACCCGCTTCGTTCTCGGGCCACCCGTGGTCCGAGCCGGCCTCGCGGACCCCGCGACAACGGGCCGACTTCGAGCAGGTGGACATGCGCGTCGGCGTCGTCACCGACGCGCAGGAGTTCCCCGAGGCCCGCCGCCCCGCGTACCGGCTCTGGATCGACTTCGGCCCGCTCGGCGTCAAGCGCTCGAGCGCGCAGCTCACCCACCGCTACCGGCCGGCGGACCTGATCGGCCGCCACGTCGTCGCCGTGGTCAACTTCCCGCCGAAGCAAATCGGCCCGTTCGTGTCCGAGGTGCTGGTGCTCGGCGCCTACGACGAAGCCGGCGCGGTGGTCCTCCTGCGCCCCGACAGCCCCGTCGCCCCCGGCTCGAAGATCGGCTAAGCTCCTGGCGGTCCACGCCGGGGGGTCGCCACGCGGGAAACGGAGGCCAGGGATGCGCAGCAAGCCGTGTCTCACGCTCGAGGACGTCCGGAAGCTCGCCGCCGCCTGCGAGGCGGAGGCGGCACGCAACAAGTGGGTCGTCACGGTCGCGATCGTGGACGACGCCGGCTATCTCCTCCATCTCCAGCGCATGGACGGCGCCGGGCCGATCACCGCGGAGGCGGCGACGCAGAAGGCCCGGACGGCGGCGCTGTCTCGGCGCCCGAGCCGGTTCTGGGAGGAGCGGGTGAAGGAGCGGCCGGTATTCCTGAAGTTCCCCGACAACCTCCCGATCATCGGCGGCGTGCCGGTCATGTACCAGGGCGAGTGCGTCGGCGCCATCGGCGTCTCGGGCGTCCAGTCGCACCAGGACGAGCAGATCGCGCAGGCGGGCGCCGGCGCGCTCACGTAGCATGCCGCGACCGCCCACGCCCGTCCGCCGCGTCGTGACCGGCCACGACGCGCGCGGCCGCTCCGTCATCGCCGGGGACGGCCCGAGCCCGAACGTGCTCGCGACCGGCGCCGGCGCCGGCCTCACCGACCTCTGGGTCACGGAGGCCACGCCGGCCGACAACGCGCGCGCCGGGGACCCGGCCGCGCGCCCCGTCGTGCTCGAGCCGCCGCGCGGGGGCACGATCTTCCGCGTCGTGGAGTTCCCGCCGGACGCCGAGCGCTGGACGGCCGGCGGGGACCCCGCCGCGGTCTTCGCGACGATGGGCGCGGCGCACGCCCACGACCCGGCAGGCCGGCACCCGGGTATGCACCGGACCGACACGGTGGACTACGCGGTCGTCGTCTCGGGGGAGATCTGGGCCGTGCTGGAGGAGGGCGAGACGCTGCTCCGCGCCGGCGACTGCCTGGTCCAGCGCGGCACCAACCACGCGTGGAGCAACCGGAGCGACCGCCCCTGCCGGGTCGCCTTCGTGCTCGTCAGCGCCCGACCGCTCCCGCGCTGAGCCCGGCGTCGAGCTTCGCCGCGAGGTGGAAGACGACCCACGCCCCGCAGCGCCCGCAGTCCACGTCGTTGCCGTAGCAGCAGAACGGCGTGACGAAGTGATCGCCGCCCATCCAGAGCGGCAGCACGGCGTCCTGCGCCGGGCAGGCCGCGGTGACCCGCTCGCAGTGGGGCGGCAGCATGAGCGCGAGACTGCGCCCCGAGTTGCGGATGAAGCCCGGGTAGCGGGCCTTGAGGCGCACGACCTCGCGGACGGCCGCGGCGCGCTCGTCGTTGGTCGTCCACGCGTCGGGGCCGGTGTCCCGCGCGCGCGGCACGTAGAAGGAGAAGGTGAGCCAGCCCACGCGCGTGCCGACGAGCGCCCGGGTCAGCTCCTCGAGGCGGCCCTGGTTGCGGCGGGTGACGACGCACTGGACCTGCACGGGCGTCGCGAAGCCGGCCGGCAGGCGCTCGAGGTTGCGCAGCACGCGACGGTAGGTGCCGTCGCCGCGGAGCGCGTCGTTGAGGTCCTCGGGGCCGTCGAGGCTGACGACATAGAGCACCTCGGGGCCGAAGTCGATGAGCGGGACGGTCCCGTTGGTGGTGACCGTGGAGCGCGGGAACAGGCGCACGCCGTCGGTCAGGAGGCGGCGCCGGAGCAGGGGCTCGCCGCCCATCCAGAGCATGGACCCGATGCCGTGCCGGTCGCGGAGCGCGGTCAGGGTCTCGAGGATCGTCGCGTCGGTCATCTCGTGCCGGGCCGAGGCCGGCTCGGCGTTCGGGTTGCCGTCGCGGTAGACGAAGCAGTGCCGGCAGGCGAGGTTGCAGCGATTGGTGACGTTCACCATCGCGGCGGGGTAGCGCGCGTCCTCGCGGTAGCGGCCGGTCAGCCTGGCCCGGATCATCGCTCGTCTTCGGGCGCCTCCCGCGCAAGGGTAGCAGGAATCGCGCGCCTCCTGGAGCCGCGCGCCTCGCGCGGCGCCCGCCACGGGTACACTAACGAGGCGTGGATCTCTCGGAGCTCGACTACGACCTGCCGCCGGAGGCGATCGCCCAGACGCCCGCGCCGCGGCGCGACGCCGCGCGCCTGCTCGTCGTCGGGCGGGCGAGCGGATCGCTGGAGGACCGCGCCGTCGCCGACTTGCCGCGTCTGCTCCGCCCGGGCGACTGCCTCGTCGTCAACGACTCGCGGGTCGTCCCCGCCCGCGTGTACGCGGCCGACGCGCGCGGCCGGCCCGTCGAGCTGCTGTTCGTCGAGCCCGAGCGGGGCGGGCGGTGGACGGCGCTCGTCCGCCCCGGGCGCCGCTGCGGCGCCGGCGCCGAGCTCCAGGCCGGCCCGGCCCGGCTCTCCGTCGCCGCCGTGCTGGCCGACGGCGCGCGGCTGATCGAGCGGCGCGACGGCACGATCCTCGACCTGCTCGACACGCAGGGCCTGCCGCCGCTGCCGCCGTACATCGCCCGCCACGCGAAGCCCGCGCCGGAGGACTGGGAGCGCTACCAGACGGTCTACGCGCGGACGCCCGGCTCGATCGCGGCGCCGACCGCGGGCCTGCACTTCACGGAGGAGCTGCTCGCGCGGCTCTCCGCGCGCGGCGTCGAGGTCCTGGCGCTCACCCTGCACGTCGGGCCCGCGACGTTCCGCCCGATCACGGCGGCGCGCGTCGAGGACCACGTGCTCGCCCCCGAGCGCGTCTCGGTGCCGGTGGGCGTCGCGACGGCGGTCGACCGGGCGCGCGCCGAGGGCCGTCGCGTGATCGCCGTCGGCACGACGACCACGCGCGCCCTGGAGGGCCGGGCGGCGGCCGACGGCCGGGTCCGCCCCGGCGCCGGGCCCGTGGACCTCACCATCACGCCCGGCCGCCGCTTCCGGGTGGTGGACGCGCTCCTGACCAACTTCCACCTCCCGCGCTCCTCGCTGCTCGTGCTCGTCGCGGCGTTCGCCGGGCGCGAGCTGGTCCTCCGCGCGTACCGGCACGCGGTGCGCGCCGGCTACCGGTTCTACTCCTACGGGGACGCGACGCTGATCGTATGACCTTCGAGCTCTGCGCGACCGACGGCGCCGCCCGCGCGGGCCGGCTCACGACCGCGCACGGCGTCGTCGAGACGCCCGCGTTCATGCCGGTCGGCACGCGCGGGACCGTGAAGAGCCTGTCGCCCGACGACCTCCGCGAGGCGGGCGCGCAGATCGTGCTCGGCAACACCTACCACCTGCTCCTCCGGCCCGGGCACGAGCTGATCCGCGAGCTCGGCGGCCTGCACCGCTTCATGGGCTGGGACGGGGCGCTCCTCACCGACTCGGGCGGCTTCCAGGTGTGGAGCCTTGCGAAGCTCCGGCGGATCGGCGCGGACGGCGTCGAGTTCCGCTCGCCGGTGGACGGCTCGACCCACTTCCTCTCGCCCGAGCTCGCGATCGAGGTGCAGCACGCGCTCGGCGCCGACCTGATCCACCCGCTCGACGAGTGCCTCGGCTACCCGGCCACGCGCGCCGAGACCGAGCGCTCGCTCGCGCTCACGCTCGCCTGGGCCGCGCGCTCGCAGGCCGCGCACCGCGCCCACGGCGCCGGCGGCCAGGCGCTCTTCGGGATCGTCCAGGGCGGGACCCACGAGGACCTCCGCCGTCGGGCGGCGGCCGAGACGCTCGCCCTCGGCTTCGAGGGCTACGCGATCGGGGGCCTGGCCGTCGGCGAGCCGAAGCCCGCGATGCAGGACCTCACCGAGCTGGTCGCGGGGCTCCTGCCCGCGGACCGGCCGCGCTACCTGATGGGCGTGGGCAAGCCCGAGGATCTCGTCGAGGCGGTGGCCCGCGGCGTGGACCTGTTCGACTGCGTGCTGCCGACGCGGAACGCGCGCAACGGTCAGTGCTTCACCTGGGACGGCCCCGTCGCGATCAAGCACGCGCGCTTCGCGCGCGATCCCGCGCCGCTCGACGCCGCCTGCGGCTGCTACGGCTGCCGGCGCTTCTCGCGCGCCTACCTGCGGCACCTCTTCATGTCGGAGGAGCTGCTCGCGTACCGCCTCCTGTCGCTCCACAACGTGCACTTCTTCGTCGGGCTCGTGCGCGCGATGCGGGCGGCGATCGCCGCGGGCGCGTTCGGGGCATTCCGGGCTCGGTTTTTCGCGCGATATGCAGTATCATCGGATGCCTCGCGCGATCGTTAGAGTCGGAGGGTGTGCTCCATGAGTGTCGCTTGGGCCGCTGACGTCGCCTGGGCCGCCGCGTCGCCGCCGGGCGGCGCGGGCGGATCCGGCGCGGTGGTGACGCAGCTCCTGTTCTTCGCCGCGATCTTCGCCGTCTTCTACTTCCTCCTGATCCGGCCGCAGCAGCGGCAGAAGCGCGACCGCGAGCGGATGCTCACCGCGCTCAAGAAGGGGGACCGCGTCGTCACCACGGGCGGGCTCCACGGCACGGTCGCCGGGCTCGACGAGCACAAGGTCGTGCTGCGCGTGGCGGACCAGGTGCGGCTCGAGTTCGATCGGGCGGCGATCGGGCGGGTGGTGGAGGCGCAGGGCGAGAAGAATGCCTAGACGCCTCTGGGCCCGCGTGGCGGTCGTCGCCGTCGTCGTGCTCGGCGCCGCCTGGTACCTCTATCCCCCGAAGCAGACGATCAACCTCGGCCTCGACCTGCAGGGCGGCATCCACCTGGTGCTCGGGGTCGAGACCGACAAGCACGTCAGCACGCAGACCGAGCGCGCCGCGGACGACCTCAAGAGCGCGCTCGAGCGCAAGGGCATCGCCGCGAGGCGGGTGGCGCGCGAGGGCGACCGGACGATCGTCGTCGAGCTGGCGGGCCCGCAAGGGTGGAACGACGCGCTCACCGTCGCCGCGGAGTTCGGCCGCTTCGAGCGCCGCGACGAGGACCAGGCCGCCGGCCGCTTCAAGCTCGCGATGAGCGAGCGCCTCGTCGCCCAGCTGCGCGACGACGCCGTCCGGCAGGGGCTCGAGACGATCCGCAACCGCGTCGACCAGTTCGGCGTCGCCGAGCCGACCATCACCCGCACGGGGACCGACCGGATCCTGATCCAGCTCCCCGGGGTGCAGGACCCCGAGCGGGCCAAGGCGCTCATCGGCAAGACCGCGCTCCTCGAGTTCAAGCTGCTCGACGAGCGCACGCCGGTCGAGCAGGCGCTCGCGGGCCAGCTGCCGGAGACCTCGGAGGTCCTCTACCAGCGGCGGGTGGAGCCGGAGACCAAGGCCGAGCGGAAGATCCCGTACGTGGTCGGGAAGCGGACGCTCCTGACGGGCGCCGAGCTGACGCGCGCCGAGGTCCAGGCCGACCCGAACTCGCCGGGGAGCTGGCAGGTCGCGATCGAGTTCAACGCGACGGGCGCGCGCATCTTCGGCGAGGTCACCGAGCAGAGCGTGGGCCAGCAGCTCGCGATCATCCTCGACGGCAACGTCTACTCCGCGCCGCGCATCAACGAGCGCATCCCGGGCGGCCGGGCGGTGATCACCGGGCAGTTCACCGTCGAGGACGCGCGCGACCTCGCGATCGTCCTCCGGGCGGGCGCCCTGCCCGCGCCGGTGACGATCCTCGAGGAGCGGACCGTCGGGCCGTCGCTCGGCGCCGACTCGATCCGGCAGGGGCTCGTCGCGATCCTCGGCTCGGCCGTGGTCGTCTTCGTGTTCATGCTCGTCTACTACCGCCTCGCGGGGCTCATCGCCGACGTCGCGCTCGGCCTGAACCTCTACCTCCTCTTCGCGGCGATGGCCGCGTTCGGCGCGACGCTCACGCTGCCGGGTCTCGCCGGCGTCGCGCTGACCGTCGGGATGGCGGTGGACACGAACGTCCTCATCTTCGAGCGGATCCGCGAGGAGCTGCGGGTCGGCAAGACGCCGCGCTCGGCGGTCGACGCCGGGTTCGCGCGCGCGCTGCGCACGATCATCGACACGCACCTGACCGTGATGGTGACCGCGGCCATCCTGTACAACTTCGGCACCGGGCCCGTGAAGGGGTTCGCCGTCTCGCTCTTCGCCGGCCTTGCCGCGAGCCTGTTCACCGCCTACTTCTTCACGCGCCTGCTCTTCGACGTCGTCTACATGGGCCGGCGCAAGGTCGAGGCGGTCTCCATATGATCGAGCTGTTCCGCAACCCGCGCTGGGACTTCATCGGCAAGCGGAAGTGGGCGTACCTCGCCTCGCTCGTCTTCGTGCTGCTGAGCCTCGGCTCGCTCGCCGCCCGGGGCGGGCTCCGGTACGACATCGACTTCACCGGCGGCACGCTCATCCAGGTGCGCTTCGAGCGGGCGCCGAGCGTCGCGAGGATCCGCGCCGGCCTCACGCCGATCGGGCTCGGGGACTCGATCATCCAGCGCTTCGGCGACGAGCGGGAGTACATCATCCGCCTGGCGCTCAAGGAGCTGGGATCCGAGGAGATCGCCCGGCGCGTCCAGGACGCCCTCGCCGCGGACCCGTCGTTCGGGGCGCTCGAGATCCGTCGCGCCGAGTTCGTCGGCCCGCAGGTCGGGCGCGACCTCCAGCTCCAGGCGCTCTACGCGGTGCTCGCGGGCGTCCTGGGGATCCTGCTCTACATCGCCCTCCGGTTCGACCTGAAGGGCGGCGTCGCCGCGATCGTCGCGGTCTTCCACGACGTGCTCGTGTGCCTGGGCGCGCTCTCCCTCGCGAACCGGGAGTTCTCGCTCCCCGTCCTCGCGGCGTTCCTGACGGTCATCGGCTACTCGGTGAACGACACGATCGTCGCCTACGACCGGCTGCGCGAGAACCGCGGCAAGTTCGTGCCGAAGGGCAAGACGTTCGCCGAGCAGATGAACGACGCGGTCAACCAGACGCTCTCGCGCACCGTGCTCACCGCCCTCACGACGTTCTTCTCGACGGCCGTGCTGCTCGTCTTCGGCGGCAAGACGCTCGAGGACTTCGCGTTCGTCCTCGTCATCGGGGTGATCACGGGGACGTACTCGACGATCTACGTCGCCGCGGCCATCGTCGTGGACTGGACCCGCTCCGTGGAGGGACGGCTCCGGCGCGGCAAGAAAGCTGTGGCGAAAGCCTGAAGAGCGAGTAAAATCATATGTTTAAGCAGAGGTTTTCGCCGCGTGACGCAACTACAGACGCTGCTGGAGGAGATTCCGAAGTACCAGCCGGGCGCTGACCTGGCCCTGCTGGCGCGCGCCTACGACTTCTCGGCCGCCTCGCACAAGGGCCAGCACCGGGCCTCGGGCGAGCCGTACCTCTCCCACCCCCTCGAGGTCGCCCACCTGCTCGTCGACTTCAAGATGGACGTCACCACCGTGACGGCCGGCCTCCTGCACGACGTCCTCGAGGACACCAAGGCGACGAAGCCCGAGCTCGTGCGCGAGTTCGGGGGCGAGATCGCCGAGCTGGTGGACGGCGTCACGAAGCTCGGCAAGCTCGCCTTCTCCTCGCGCGAGGAGCGGCAGGCCGAGAACTTCCGCAAGATGCTCGTCGCGATGGCGCGCGACCTGCGCGTGCTCATGATCAAGCTCGCCGACCGGCTGCACAACATGCGCACGCTCGACTACCTGCCGCCCGACAAGGCCAGGAAAATCGCGCAGGAGACCCTGGACATCTACGCGCCGCTGGCCCACCGGCTCGGCATGGCCAAGGTGAAGGCGGAGCTCGAGGACCTCGCGCTGCGGACGCTCCAGGCCGAGGCGTACGTCGACCTCCAGAAGCGGGTGGCCAAGCGCCGGCTCGAGCGCGAGGCCGACATCAACCAGGTCATCGCGATCCTCGAGCGCAAGCTCTCCGAGGTGGGGATCGAGGCGAAGATCCGCGGGCGCCCCAAGCACTTCTACTCGATCTGGAAGAAGATGCACGACCAGGGGCGCGAGTTCGACGAGATCTACGACCTGACCGCCGTCCGCGTCGTCACGACGTCCGTGCGCGACTGCTACGGTGCCCTCGGCGTGATCCACTCGCTCTGGAAGCCCGTCCCCGGCCGGTTCAAGGACTTCATCGCGATGCCCAAGGTCAACATGTACCAGTCGCTCCACACGACGGTCATCGGGCCGAAGGGCGACCCGGTCGAGATCCAGATCCGGACGCGGGAGATGCACCGCATCGCCGAGGAGGGCATCGCGGCCCACTGGCTCTACAAGGAGAAGAAGAGCGGCAAGGACAAGGCCGACGAGTCGCTGCTGTGGCTGCGCCAGCTCCTCGAGACGCAGCAGGACACGAAGGACCCGCGCGAGTTCATGGACTCGGTGCGCGTGGACCTCTTCCCGGACGAGGTGTACGTCTTCACGCCCAAGGGCGACGTCAAGCCGCTGCCCGAGGGGGCGACGCCGATCGACTTCGCGTACGCCGTCCACACCAAGGTCGGCGAGCACTGCGTGGGCGCCAAGGTGAACGGCAAGCTGGTGCCGCTGCGCTACACGCTCCAGCAGGGGGACATCGTCGAGATCGTCACCTCCCCGAACCAGCACCCGAGCCGCGACTGGCTGAAGATCGTCAGGTCCAACCGGGCGCGCGCGAAGATCAACCAGTGGCTCAAGGTCGAGGAGCGGGCGCGCTCGATCGAGCTGGGCCGCGAGATGTTCGAGCGCGAGGCGAAGAAGTACCACCTGAACGCCACGGCGCTGCTCGGCGGCGAGGAGATCAAGAAGATCGCCGCCGACCTCGGCTACCCGGCGCCCGACGACCTCCTCGCCGCGGTCGGCTACGGCAAGAGCTCGGTCCACCAGCTCCTGAACAAGCTCGCGCCGACCGCGACGCTCGAGGCGCCGGAGAAGCCGCGGCCCGCCGGGGCGGCGCGCGCGCGGCCGGAGCAGGGGGTCCGCATCCGCGGCGTGGACGACCTCCTCGTGCGCTTCGCGCGGTGCTGCAACCCGCTGCCGGGCGATCAGATCGTGGGCTTCATCACGCGCGGGCGCGGCCTCACGGTGCACGCGCGCGAGTGCCTGACGGTCGCCAAGAGCGTGCTCGACCGCGAGCGGCTGATCAACGTCGAGTGGGACGTCGAGGGGCCCGCCAAGCGGCCGGTGCGGATCGCCGTCTACATCGGCCGCGACCGGCCGGGGCTCCTCTCGGAGATCACCGGCGCGATCTCGTCGCGCAACGGCAACATCACCAAGGCGGAGGTCACGGTCACCGACGACCGGCGGGGGATCAACCACTTCGTCGTCGAGGTCGCCGACCTCGGCCACCTCCAAGACATCCTCGGCGCCATCCGCGAGGTCAAGGACGTGATCAACGTCGAGCGCGTCCGGGGGCTCTAGGCCCCGCCGCGCGCCCCGGCGATGAGGCGGAAGGAGTTCGAGGCGCTGGTGGAGCGCGCGCTCCGGCGCCTGCCGGGGCCGTTCAAGGAGCGGCTGGCCAACGTCGCCGTCGTCGTCGAGGACTGGGCCGACGACGCGACGCTGGCCGAGGTCGGGATCGAGCCCCCCGACACCCTCTACGGCCTCTACCGCGGCGTGAACCTGACCGAGCGCGACTCCTCCTACGGCAACGTCCTGCCCGACACGATCACGATCTACCAGGGCCCGATCGAGGAGGACGCCGCGGACGAGGGGGAGATGGCCGAGATCGTCCGCGACACGGTGATCCACGAGGTCGGCCACTACTTCGGCCTCGACGACGGGACGATGGAGCAGATCGAGGGCTCAGAGCCCTAGATGGCCGCGGGCCGCCGGCTGGTCGACGCCCTCGCCGCCGTCGCGGCCCGCTACGCCCCCGGGGAGCGCGCCGAGAAGCTCGCCCTGCTGGACGCGCTCGAGCGGACGCCGCTCGGCGCCGCGGGCCCGCTCGGCCGGTTCCACGAGGCGCTCTGCTTCCTCCAGGCCTACCCCGACGACCCGGAGGTACTCGCGCGCGTGGACCGGGCGCTTGCCGGCTTCCCCGCGCGTGTGGCCCGCCTCGGCGCCGCCGCGCGGGCGCGCCTCCACGACTCCGGCATCGCGGGGGCCTCGCTCGACTACCCCTTCGGCTACCCGATGGCGCGGTGGCTGGCGCGCCGCTTCCGGGGGGACGCCGAGATCGCCTGGGCGAAGTTCGACGAGGCCGACCGGCTCGACGAGACGCTCTCGCTCCTGGCGAGCCCCGCGGAGGGGGACGCCTTCAGCGAGGGGGGGATCGGCTGGAAACGATGGCTCCAGGTCGCGAAGGGCGGCCGCAGGATGACGGACCTCGATCTGCTGATCGAGCTGTTCGAGCGCACGGGGCTCCCGGAGGAGACGCGGGACTGGCTCTTCGACAACCTCGCGCTGCCGATCCGGTGGACGCCGCGCGGCGCCGGCGCCTCGCGCACGCTCGCGCGGACGCCGCCGGCGCGGGTCTTCTTCCACGGAGCAGGGCTCGAGCGCCGCGCCGCCCCGCTCGCGGAGGCGCTCGCCGGGCCCCCGCCGCGGCTCCGGCGGGCGCCGCGCCCGCTGGCCGGGTCGCTCGGCGAGCTGGCGCGCGTCGCGATGGCGACGCGCCAGCGCGAGCTCCACGCCTTCTCGCACCCGAACCTCGACGACGTCCTGCTGGCGGACCTCGACCGCGGTTTCCGGATCGCGTTCTTCGGGATTGAGCCCGGCTTCCGCCTGCCGCTCGAGGGCTACTACGGGTTCCTCGCGCTGAAGAACGGCGTGCCGGTGTCGTACGGGGGCGGCTGGGAGCTGTTCGGCACG
>Ga0154364_1003_pt1 | contig 14435 bp, 13 predicted proteins | sample RifGroA2_FD_115892 | JGI IMG/M metagenome (GOLD analysis project Ga0154364, IMG submission 115892) | Candidatus Rokubacteria bacterium GWA2_73_35 | reverse complement strand
GGATCACATCGCCGAGGCCCACCGCCTTCGCCGGCTTCGCGGCCTGGTCGTTCACGTCCACCTTGCCGCCGTCGCACGCCCGGGCGGCCCACGCGCGCGTCTTGAACACCCGCGCGGCCCAGAGCCACCTGTCCAGGCGCACGGAATCCGGCGAAGCCGCCACGCCCAGACGGTATCATGGGGGCACCATGCGCCGCCTGGCGACGCTCGCCGCCGTCCTGGGACTCGCCGCCGTCGCGTGGGCGGCCGACCTCGTCGTGGTCGAGGACTGGAGGCAGCCGAAGCTCGGCGCCCGGGGCATCCCCGCCGGCTGGCAGGGGCAGAGCTGGGGCAGCCCGAAGTACGAGTTCACCGTCGTGGACAACGACGGCCACCGGGTCCTGCACCTCCGGAGCCAGGGCGAGGGCTCGACGATCAGCAAGGACATCAAGGGCAAGGTCGACCTCAAGCAGACGCCGATCCTCGAGTGGAGCTGGAAGGTGGTCGTGCTGCCGAAGGGCGGCGATTCGCGCCGCAAGGCGACCGACGACCAGGCGGCGCAGGTCTACGTGGCCTGGCCGCGCTTCCCGGAGGCGGTGCGCTCGCGGATCATCGGCTACGTGTGGGACACGACCGCGCCCGTCGGCCTGGTCGCGCCGAGCGAGAAGACCGGGACCGTCACCTACATCATCGTCCGCTCGGGCACGGCGGACCTCGGCCGCTGGGTCACCGAGCGGCGCAACGTCGTCGAGGACTTCAGGCGGATCTACGGCGAGGCGCCCGAGGCCCCGGGCGCGGTGTCGATCGCGATCGACTCGAACGACACCACCTCCAGCGCCGAGTCGTTCATGGGGTCGATCGTCTTCAGGCGGCAGTGAGCGCCGCGCGGACGCTCGTCGCGCTCGCCGCGCTCCTCGCCCTCCTGGCGGCCGGCGGCGCCGACGGGCAGCCGCGCCCCGTGGTCCCGGGCGCGCGCGTCTACCTCGTGCCGGTGGGGCAGCTCCCGGAGCAGTGGGTGGGCGACCTCGTCGGCTACTACCGGACCAAGCTCAAGCTCGTCCTCCAGCCGCTGCCGCCGCTGCCGCTCGACCGGGGCGCGCTCGACTACGCGCGCCAGCAGGTGGTCGCCGAGGAGGTGATCGCCCTCCTGAAGCGTCGCCTGCCCAAGCAGGTCGCCGACCCCGGCGCGGTGGTGATCGGCCTCACCACCTACGACATGTACATCCGCGGGGTCCCATCGTGGGAGTGGGCGTTCGCGTTCCGCGCGGACGGGCACTTCGCCGTGGTCTCGAGCGCGCGGATGGACCCGGCGAACTGGGGCGAGCGCGGCGACGCGCTTCGGCTCCGCACGCGCCTGCGGAAGATGCTGTCGAAGAACCTCGGGATCATGGTCTACGACCTGCCGCAGAGCCGGGACCGCCGGAGCGTCCTCTACGGGCCCATCCTGAGCCTCGCGGACCTCGACTCGATCGGCGAGGACTTCTGATTGCGTGAGGGGCCCCGATACGGCCGCCGCCAGCCTTCTGACTAGAGCGCCGTCTCCTTCGGCAGCGCTGGCTTCTTGAAGCCGCCGCCGCCCTGCTGCTGCCAGCGCTGGGGCGGGACCGCCCGGACGAGGTCGGTCGCCGCGCCGCGCGCGACCGCGCCGACCGCGTCGACGAACGCCCGGCTCACCGCGCTCACGTACCACTGCCCCGGCTCGGACTCGGCGAACCGGACGTACCGGGCGAGGTCCGCGTCGGGCACGTCGCGGTAGAGGAACAGCATCATCACGAGCGACAGGCGCCGCACCTGCTCGAACGCCTGCGCCCGCACCTCGCGGATGCGGCTCTCGAGCTGGCTCCGGCCGAGGCGCCGCTCGGCGGGCAGGTACGGGTCCACCGCCGCCGCGAGGCTCCGGATGATCGCCATGCTCACGTCGAGCGATGTCTCGGTAGCGCGCCCCGCGGCGTCGAGCCGCGCCACGAGCGCCACGCGCTCGCGCTCCGGCGGCCGCTGCCGCAGGCGGCCGATGTACCGCTCGATCTCGCGCTCCACGCCGCCCGACGTCGAGAACGCGACCTCGATTTCGGTGATCCTCCGTCCGAGCGGCGAGCGGTACCAGCCGAGCGCCGCCTGGAGCTTCGTGGCGTCGGCGCGCTTGCCGACGCCCTCGGCGATGAGTCCGTAGACCGACTCGCTGCGCACGTGCCGGGCCGCGATCTGCTCGGCTTGGGCGAAGTCCTGGGCGGTGAGCTGCCCGTGCTGCTGGTGGAACTCGGTCCGGATACGCGTCGTGATCCCCGCGAGCTGGCGCTTGAGGCCCGAGACGTCGAGGAGCGCGTCGATCGCGGCACGGTCGCCGGCGACCGCCCCGGGCGTGTCCGCGGCGGGCGTGTCGGGCGCCGGCGGGGCCTCCCGCGGCTGCGGCGGACGGTCCGAGTAGGTGACGACGCCGTTCTCGTCCACCCAGCGATAGGTCGCCGCGTCGGCGGGCGCGCCGCCGGCGAGGAGGCCGGCGCCGAGCACGATCAGGAGCGTCCAGGTGATGCGCGTCATCGTCGCGTCCTCCCACCGGTCCGGTGCATCGCGCGCGCAACCTCCGGCGCGCTCTCCTCCGTCGCCGCGCCCAGCGCGCGGACGACGACCTCGCTCGTCGCGTTCACGAACCACTGGCCGGCGTCGGACTCCACGAAGGCGACGAGCCGCTCGAGCTCGTCGTCGGCGAGGGCCCGGTAGGCGAAGAGCATGCCGAGTAGCGTGACCTCCCGCATCCGGTCCCACGCGCGCGCCCGCCGCTCGAGCAGCCAGGGCTCGGCGGCGGCGCCGCGCACGGCCGGGCCGGCGGGCGCCGGCGGCCCGAGCGCGCGGGCGAGCGTCGCGACGACCGCGGCGGCGACGTCGAGCGACGTCTCCGTCGCCCGGCCGGCGTCGTCGAGGCGCCCGAGCAGCGCCAGCCGCCGCGCCGACGGGCGGGTCCTGGCGAGCCCCTCGACGAACGCCTCGAGCGCCGGCGTCTGCCCGGGCTCGATGGCGTCGAGCTCCAGGACGACGATCCGTCGCGCGAGGGGGGTGCGGAACCACGCGAGCGCGCCGGCCGCCGGCGCGGGCTGGAGGCGCCGCGCGAGCCCCGCGCGCGCGAGGGCCACGAGCCGCTCGCCGTCGAAGTGGCGCGCGGTGGCGCGGTCGATCGCCGCGGCGTCCGCGGGGCTCGCGCCGTGCCGCTGCCGGAGGTCGTCCCGCACTCGCGCGGCCAGGCGCTCGAGCTGGCGTCCGAGCCCCGACGCCTCGACGAGGTCGGCGGCGGCGCGGAGCGCGGCGGGATCGGGCGCGGCCGGCGCGGCGACGCCGGGGCCGGGCCGCGGGACGGCGGCGAGCGCCGGGCTCGCGCAGGCGAGCGCGCCGAGCAGCCCGAGGACGGCGCCGGCCCTCCGCATGCCCGCTAGAGCGACGCCGCCGGCCGCGGCGCCTCACGCGGCTCGGGCCCGAGGTGCCAGCGGGCCGGCGGCACAGCCTCCACCAGCTCGGCGGCCGCGCCGCGGGTCACCGCGCCGACCGCCTCGACGAAGGACCGGCCCACGGCGTCGAGGTACCACTGCCCGGGCCCCGATTCCGCGAACTCGACGTACTGCGTGAGCTCGGGATCCGAGAGCTGCCGGTACGCGAAGAGCATCATGATCCACGACATGCGGCGCGTCTGGGACAGGGCCTGCGCGCGCACCCGCTTGATCAGGCCCTCCACCTCGCCGGGCGCCCCGCCCTGGCCCAGCGGCAGATAGGGCGCCACGGCCACCGCCACGCTCCGGAGGAGCGAGAGGCTGGCCTCGATCGAGTTCTCCGTCGCCCGGCCGGCGGCGTCGAGCCGCTGGACGAGCGCCACGCGCTCGGGGCGCGTCGGCTCCCCGCGCAGGCGCGCGACGAACCGGCCGAGCTCCGCGGCCCCGTCGCGCGCGCGCGCGGCCCGGCCCTCGAGCCCGGCGATCTTCCGGCCCGCCGGGGAGTCGAACCACACGAGGGCGTCCGCCATCCTCTCCTCGTCGATCCGCTTCGCGAACTCGACGACGAAGGCCTCGTAGAGCGCCTCGGGCCTGAGGCGCGCCGACGAGATCTCGCGGGCCAGCGTCATGTCGGGCGCGACGAGATGCCCGTGGCGCCGGTGGAACTCGGTGCGCAGCCTGTCCGCGATGGCCGCGACCTGGTCCTTGAAGCCCGAGCGCGCGAGGAGGTCGTCGACGGCGCCCCGCGCGCCGGCGCGGGCGGCGGGCGCCGGAGCCTCGGCGGCGGCCGCCTTCGGGAGGTCGCCGGGCTGTGGGGGACGATCCGAGTAGATGACGACGCCGTCGGGGCCCATCCAGCGGTAGGTGGCGGCGTCGGCGGCGCCTGCCGCGATGAGCACCCCGAGCACGATGAGGAAGGACCACGTCTTCATAGCGCTCTCCCCGCCCTTTGATGGTCGCTGCTGGGTGGCGAGAGTGCATGCGGGGTGCCAGGGAAAGGGATGAAGTTTATCGGGCAGTTAGCTGGCGCCGGCTCCTTTCGGGCCCCGGCCCGACTGGATAGGCCCTGATCGCTGTTCCAGAATTGGCCGCCACCGGGCCCGAGCCCCTCCCGGGGCCCCGGCGCCCTCGGCTACTTGAGCGCCTGGCGGAGGGCGGCGACGACGTCGTCGGCGCCGGGCGTCACGAAGGCCTCGAGCGGGGGGCTGAACGGAATCGGCACGTCGGGCGCGGCGACGCGCGCGATCGGCGCGTCGAGGTCGTCGAAGCAGTCCTCCATGATCACCCACGCGAGCCAGGCGCCGACGGAGGCGCGCCGCGGCCCTTCCTCGGCGATCACGACCCGGCTCGTCCGGCGCACCGAGGCCGCGAGCGTCTCCCGGTCGAGCGGCACCAGGCTCCGGGGATCCACCACCTCGACCTCGATCCCCTCCTCCGCGAGCCGGCGGGCGGCCTCGAGGCTCGCGTGGACCATGCGGGCGGTCGCGATCACGGTCGCGTCGCGGCCGGGGCGCTTGACGTCCGCGACGCCGAGCGGCACCAGCGTCTCGGCCTCGGGCACCTCGCCCGTCACCCGGTACAGCCCGCGGTGCTCGAAGACCAGCACCGGGTCGGGGTCGCGGATCGCGGTCTTGAGCAGCCCGCGCGCGTCGGCGGGCGTGGAGGGGATGCAGACCTTGAGCCCGGGCGTGTTGACGAACCACGCCTCGACCGAGTTCGAGTGGTGCCCGCCCCCCGAGCGGCCGATGCCGTAGGGCATCCGGAGCGTCAGCGGGCAGTCGAGCTGGCCGCCGAACATGTAGCGCGACTTCGCGATCTGGTTGACGACCTCGTCCATCGCGCACGTGACGAAGTCGGCGAAGTGCATGTCCACGACGGGCACCAGGCCCGTCAGGGCGGCGCCCATCGCCGAGCCGACGATCGCGGCCTCGGAGATCGGCGCGTTCAGCACGCGCTCGGCGCCGAACTCGTCCACGAGCCCCTTCGTCACGCCGAAGGGCAGGCCGAGGACGATGTCCTCGCCGATGCAGTAGACGCGCGGATCGCGGCGCATCTCCTCGCGGAGCGCGAGGCCGAGCGCGTCCCCGAGGTCGAGGAGGGCCACGCTAGCCGCTCCAGGGGTAGTACGCGAAGAGGTCGGTCAGCGCGTCCCGGGGCGCGGGCAACGGACTCGCCTCGGCGTGCGCCACCGCGTCCTCGAGCTCGGCGACGATACCCGCGCCGACGCGCTCGGCGTGCGCCGCGTCGAGCAGCCCCCGCGCCTCGAGCAGGCGCCGGAGGCGCGCGATCGGGTCGGTCCGCCGCCCCTCCTCCACCTCCGCCTTCGTCCGGTAGGCCTGCGGATCGCCCTCGAAGTGGCCGACCCACCGGATCGTCCGCGCCTCGATCAAGGACGGCCCCTCGCCCCGCCGCGCCCGGAGGACGGCGCGCGCCGTCGCCTCCCACACCGCGAGCACGTCGTTGCCGTCGACCGTCTCGCCGGGGATGCCGTAGCCCGCCGCGCGCGCGGCGATCGAGCCGCCCGCGGCCGAGAGGCTCGACGCCGTGGACGACGCCCAGCGGTTGTTCTCGCAGAAGAAGACCACCGGGAGCGTCCAGATCGCCGCGAGGTTCACGCCCTCGTGGAAGGGGCCGCGGTTGGCGGCGCCGTCGCCGAAGAACGTGACGACGACCTGGGTCGAGCCCCGGCGCCTGATCGAGAGCCCCACGCCCGGGGCCAGCACGCAGCCCGCGGCGAGCACGCCGTTGGCCCCGAGATAATTCACCGAGGCGTCGGCCAGGTGCATGCTGCCGCCCTTGCCGTGGCACACGCCGTTCGCCTTGCCGTAGAGCTCGGCCATGAGGCCTCGGAGCGACCCACCCTTCGCGATCAGGTGGCCGTGCCCGCGGTGCGTGGAAAGGACGTAGTCGTCGGCGCGGAGGGCCGCGCACGCGCCCACCGCGCACGCCTCCTGGCCGATCGAGGTGTGGAGGAAGCCCGGCAGGCGCCCGGTCGCGAACAGCTCCCGCACGCGCTCCTCGACGAGACGCACGCGAAGCATGCCCGCGTACATCCCGAGCAGCAGATCGGGAGCGGGCGCCATGACGGCGCGGATTATAGCACCGGGCGCTCGTTGAGCCGGGCGAGGCGCCAGCCCGCGTCGTCGCGCTCGAGCACGCTGAGCGCGCCGTAGTCCTGGCCGAGCGCGAGCAGGCGTCCCAGGTCGAGGCCGAGCGCGCGGCAGAGCAGCGCGCGGTTGGTGCCGCCGTGGGCGACGACCGCGATCGGCCGCCCCGCGTGCGCGGCGACGATGGCCTCGAACGCGGGCCAGGCGCGCGCGGCGAGGTCCGGCACGCTCTCGCCGCCCGGGAACGGGAACTCGCCGACGCGCCCCATCCAGTCGTCGAAGGCCGCGGGCTCGCGCGCCCGGATCTCCTCGGCGGTGAGGCCGTCCCAGCGCCCCATCGCCATCTCGCGGAGCGCGGGCACGACGACGGGGGAGAGGCCGTGCGGCGCGGCGACGATCTCGCCGGTGCGCCGGGCGCGCGCGAGGTCGCTCGTGAACACCGCGGCGAGCGGTGTCCCGCTGAGCCGCGCCGCCTGCGCCGCGCTCTCCCGCTCGCCACGCGGCGAGAGCGGCACGTCCAGGTGCCCGATGAAGCGGCGGGCCTCCGCGCCGACCACCGCCCCGTGGCGGAGCAGGTAGATCAGCGCCCGAGCTGCGCCCACGCGGCCAGCACCAGGAGCGCGACGAGCTCGGCCGCCTCGACGCCCGCGCCGAGCACGTCGCCCGTGATCCCGCCGAGCCGTCGCGCCATGAAGCGCCCGAGCGCGAGCGCCTTGAGGGTCGCGAGCGCCCACGCGACGATCCCGACGACCCCGAGGGTCGCCGCGGCGGCGGCCAGGGCCAGGCCGAGACCGAGGGCGGGCGCGCCGGGCGGCAGCGCGGCGCGGAACGCGGCGCCGGCGCCCGCGGCGCGCGCGGCCGGGAACAGGCGCGCGACGAGCGCGGGCGTCGCGCGGCCGATCACCGGCGCGGCGAGAAGCGCGCGCCAGCGGAGCGCGGGGCCGAGCTCGGCGACCGCCGCGATCTCGAGCAGGAGGAAGAGGATCAGCCCGATCGCGCCGAAGGCGCCGATCCGGCTGTCGCGCATGATCGCCAGGCGGTGCTCGGCGTCGCGCCCGACGAGGCCGTCGAAGCAGTCGGCGAGCCCGTCGAGGTGGATGCCGCCCGTGAGCAGCTTCCACACCGTCACGGTCAGGAGCGCCGCCAGGAGCGGCGAGAACAGGGCGCCGGTGAGGCGCGCCGTCAGGGCGAGCGCGGCGCCGAGCGCGAGCCCGACGACGGGGAACCAGGCGGCGCCGCGGCCGGGGCCGGCGCCGCCCCCCGCGTGCGGCCCGGGCAGCGGGACGATCGTGAGGTAACGGACGGCCGCGAGGAGGCCCGACACGGGCCGATGCTAGCACGTCCCGGCGCGCCCCCCGGCGGCGCGCCGCGCGACGTTGACAGGAGCCGCGCGCGACGGCGACAATCCCGGCACCCTCGGGCGACGCCGCCCCCACTCCCGCACGCGACGAGGACGCGCATGAGCCTGACCCGCGAGGCCGAGAGGTTCGTCGACGACGCGGCCGGCCTGACGCGGCCCGCGAAGGTCGTCTGGTGCGACGGCTCCGCGGCCGAGTACGACCGCCTGATCGACCTGATGCTGCGGGACGGCACGCTCCTGGCCCTCGACCCGCGGACCCATCCGCGCTGCTACCTCCACCGGAGCGACCCCGGGGACGTGGCGCGCACCGAGCAGCTCACCTTCGTCTGCACGCGGGGGCGCGACGACGCCGGGCCCACGAACAACTGGATGGCCCCCGCCGAGGCCAAGGCGACGGCTCGCGCGTACCTCCGCGGGAGCATGCGCGACCGGACCATGCACGTCGTTCCCTACCTCATGGGCCCCCCGGGCTCGCCCATGAGTCGGACGGGCGTCATGGTCACCGACAGCGCGTACGTCGTCGCGAGCATGCACCTGATGACGCGCGTCGGCCGGGTCGCGATCCAGCACATGCGAAGCGACGACGACTTCGTCGCCGGGCTCCACTCGCTCGCCGACCTCTCGCCCGATCGCCGGCTGATCCTCCACTTCCCGGAGGACAAGCTGATCTGGAGCGTGGGCTCCGGGTACGGCGGCAACGCGCTCCTCGGCAAGAAGTGCCACGCCCTCCGCATCGCCTCCTGGCAGGCGCGGCGGGAGGGCTGGCTCGCCGAGCACATGCTGATCCTCGGCGTCGAGGACCCCGAGGGGCGCGTGACCTACCTCGCCGCCGCCATGCCGAGCGCTTCCGGGAAGACGAACCTCGCCATGGTCGTCTCGCGGCTCCCCGGCTGGCGGGTGTGGACGCTCGGCGACGACATCGCCTGGCTGTGGGTGGACCCCCAGGGCCAGCTCCGCGCGATCAACCCCGAGTGCGGCTTCTTCGGCGTCGCGCCGGGCACGGGCCCCGGCACGAACCCGCACGCCACCCTGATGGTGCGCTCGAACGCGATCTTCACGAACGTGGCGCTCGCGCCGTCCGGCGAGCCGTGGTGGGAAGGGCTCACCCCGGAGCCGCCCGCCGGCCTGGTGGACTGGCAGGGCAAGCCCTGGCGGCCGGGCGGCGGCCCGGCCGCCCACCCGAACGCGCGCTTCACCGTGCACGCCTCGCGGTGCCCGTCGATCGCGCCGAACTGGGAGGACCCGCAGGGGGTGCCGATCTCCGGGCTGATCTTCGGCTCGCGGCGCTCGGCGGTGGTCCCGCTCGCTTTCGAGGCGTTCGACTGGTCGCACGGCGTGTTCCTCGGCTCGGCGATGTCCACCGAGACGACAGCCGCCATCACCGGCCAGGTCGGGGTCGTCCGGCGCGACCCGATGGCGATGCTCCCGTTCTGCGGCTACAACATGGCCGACTACTTCGCCCACTGGCTCGCCCTGGGGCCGCGGCTCGCAACGCCGCCGCGCATCTTCAGGGTGAACTGGTTCCGTCGCGACGCCGACGGCCGCTTCCTCTGGCCGGGCTACGGCGAGAACGTGCGCGTGCTGAAGTGGATGGTCGAGCGGATCCGGGGGAGCGCCCGCGCCGAGGAGACGCCGGTCGGCTGGGTGCCGGCGCCCGGCGCGCTCGACCTCGAGGGCGCGGACGTGAGCGCCGAGCGCCTGCGCCGGGCGCTCGCCTGCGAGCCGGGCGAGTGGCGCGCGGCGCTCGACGAGCTCGACGGCTTCTACGCCGGGTTCGGCCCCCGCCTGCCCGCGCCGATCAGGGAGACGCTCGCCGACACCCGTCGTCGCCTCGGCACCCGCTGAGTCGGCGCGCCCGGCTGTCCAGCTTTCGATACATTGCGCGCCCGGCGGACCAGGCGTTACTCTCACGCCGATGGACGTGCAGACCCGGAAGTGGACCCGGGCGGAGTACGAGCGGCTGGTCGAGGCCGAGATCCTGGGGCCGGAGGACCGCGTCGAGCTGCTCGGCGGCGCGATGATCTGCAAGGAGCCGCAGTACAGTCCCCACGCCACGAGCATCCTGCTCGTGCAGCGCGCTCTCACCGGGGCCTTCGGGTCGGGCTGGGTCGTCCGGTCGCAGATGCCGGTCGCGCTCGACGACGAGTCCGAGCCGGAGCCAGACGTCGCGGTCGTGCCCGGCGATCCGCGCGAGTACCGCGACGCTCACCCGGCGCGCCCGGTGCTCGTGGTGGAGGTCGCGCTCTCGCGTCTGGGGTTCGACCGCGACCGCAAGGGCAGCCTCTACGCCCGGGCCGGCATCGTCGACTACTGGATCGTGAATCTCCCGGACCGCCGCCTCGAGGTCTACCGCGGGCCCGTCCCCGACGGCGCGGCGCCCTTCGGCTGGCGCTACGGGAGCGCGCTCGCGCTCGGCCCCGAGGAGCGGGTGGCGCCGCTCGCGGCGCCCGGGGCGAGCGTCACCGTCGCCGACCTCCTGCCGTAGCGTCCGGCGCGGTTCGAGCGCCGGCTTTGCCGGCGCAATCCTTTCCGGGCCTGGGGGAGGCATCGGAGGGGGCCGTCGCGGCCCCCTCCGAAGTCAATTAGACCGGGTACACGCCGTTGCGGCGCGCCGGGAACTCGTGGACCTTGGTCTCGGCGTACGCGAGGCGCTTGACGAGCTCGTCGCGGAGCGCCGAGCCCGGCACGATGTCGTCCACGAGCATCTCCGAGGCGAGCTTGTAGATGTCCACGTCCTCCGCGAACTCCTCGCGCTTGGCCCTGACCCAGGCGGCGCGCTCGCTCTCGGGCAGCTCCATGATCCGGTTGTAGTAGACCGCGTTGACCGCGGGCTCCGGGCCCATGATCGCGATCTGGCCCTGCGGCAGCGAGAGCGCCGCGTCGGGCTCGAAGGCGGGCCCGCACATCGCGTAGAGGCCGGCACCGTAGCACTTTCGCACGATCACCGAGATCTTCGGCACCGTCGCCTGCGCGGTCGCGAAGATCATCTTAGCGCCGTGGCGGATGATCCCCTGCTGCTCGACCTTCGTGCCCACCATGAAGCCCGCGACGTCGGCGAGGTACACGAGCGGGATGTTGAAGGCGTTGCAGAGCCAGATGAAGCGCGCGGCCTTGTCGGACGAGTCGACCATGAGGACGCCGCCCTTCACCTTCGGCTGGTTGGCGACGACGCCGACGGCCCGGCCGCCGATCCGGGCGAAGCCGACGATGACTTCCGGGGCGAAGAGGCGCTTGAGCTCGAACCAGGTGCCCGCGTCGATGAGGCGGTCGATGACCTCGTACATGTCGAACCACTTCCGCTGGTCGTACGGGACGATCGCGTCGATCGAGCGGCCGGGCCTGGGCTCGGCCGCGGCGCGCACGGCCGGCGGCTCGCGCCACGACTGGGGCATGTAGGCGAGGTACCGCTTGGCGAGCTCGATTGCCTCCTCGTCCGAGGACGCCAGCACGTCGCCGCAGCCGGACACGCTGCAGTGCATGCGCGCGCCGCCCAGGTCCTCGAGCGTGGTCTTCTCGCCGATCGCCATCTCGACCATGCGCGGGCTGCCGACGTAGAGCGACGACTTGCCGTCCACCATGATGATGACGTCGGTGAGCGCCGGGAAGTAGGCCGAGCCCGCGGGCGACGGGCCGAACAGGATGCAGACCTGGGGGACGACGCCCGAGAGCTGGACCAGGTTGTAGAAGATGCGCCCGGCGTGCGAGCGCCCGGGGAAGATCCTGATCTGCTCGGAGATGCGGCCGCCGGCGGCGTCCACCAGGTACAGGAGCGGCACCTGCAGGCGCTGGGCCTTCTCCTGGATGCGGATGATCTTCTGGACCGTCTTCTCGCCCCAGGACCCGGCCTTGACCGTGAAGTCGTTGGCCATGACGCAGACGGTCCGCCCGCCCACGCTGCCCACGCCGGTGACCACGCCATCAGCGGGCGTCTCCGCTTCTTGAGATCGCGCGAAGAGCCACTCCTCCTGGAACTCGGCGCCGGGATCGAGGAGGAGCCTCAGGCGGTCGCGGACGAAGAGCTTGCCTTCCCCGCGGAGCTTGTCGCGGTACTTCGCGTGGCCCTGCTCGATCCGGGCCCGCTCCCGGAAGTAGCGCTCCTCACCTGCGCCCACGCCCGCCTCCGCTCAGGGGACCGACAGCGGCCAGACGATGATGATGAGGACGCCGTCGCCGTGCCGCGGCCCGCCAATGACGGACGGGTTGCCCGTCTGCGCCTGGATGTGCGTGTTGACCTCGGTGAGCTTGCCGCGCACCAGGCGGACCCGGAACTTCACCGCGCTCCCGGCGACCGCCTCGGGCGTGACCTGGAGCTGACGGTCGCCCGGCACGGCCCAGCGCTGCGTCGTGCCGACCGGCACTTCCGCCACGTACCGCTCGAGCGACGTGTACTCCTTGTACCGGAAGAGCCGGCGGAGCTTCGGCAGGAAGTTCTCGAGCCGCTCGTCGGGCCCGCCGGGCGCCAGGCGCTGCTCGGGCGGCGGCGGCGTGTCGCCCGCGAGCACCACCCGCGTGCCGAAGCGCACGACCTGCTGCGCCTCGGCGGCCGGCGCGGTCAGGGCGAGCAGCGCGAGGACGAGGGCCAGCAGCGGGCCGAGCGCGCTGCGCAGCCGCTTGCGCGCGTTGTGCAGTCGCGACATCACGGTTCCCATCGGGATGTCCAGCACCTCTGCGATCTCGCGGTACGACAGGCCCTCGAGATCACTCAACATGATAATGGTCCGGTGATGCTCCGGTAAAGTCGCGAGCGCCCGGCGGATGCGCTCGCGCTCCTCCGCGCGCGCCGCCGCGTCGTCCGGCGCCGCGCCCCGGTCCACCAGCGTGCGGTCCCAGTCCCCCTCCTCGACCCGCTCCGTGCCGAACGCGCGGCCCTGGGCGGCGCGCTGCCGGGCGCGGTCGGCGGCGACGTTCATCGTGATCCGGAACAGCCATGTGTAGAAGGCCGACTGCCCGCGGAACGACCCGATCGCCTGGTAGGCGCGGATGAACGCCTCCTGCGCGACGTCCAGCGCGTCCTCGGCGTCGCGGAGCACGTTGTAGGCGAGCCGGTAGACTCGCTGCCGGTACTTCTCGACCAGGGGCTCGAAGGCCGCCACGTCGCCGCGGCGGCATCGTTCGACCAGGGCGGCGTCGTCGGTTTCCACGCGAGCTCACACGCCCCCCCCTTCCCGTCGTCGCTTAGACGCCGGGCCGGCGGCGGCGATTCACCGTTTGACGGCGCGACCGCGCGCGAGCGGCACGAGGGCGTCGAGACCGAGCAGGTAGCTCTGCGGGCCGAACCCCGAGATCTGCCCGCGCGCCGCCGGGGCGATCACGGAGTGCCGGCGGAACTCCTCCCGCGCGTGCACGTTGGACAGGTGCACCTCGACCACCGGGAGCCGGATCGCGGCGACGGCGTCGCGCAGCGCGATCGAGTAGTGCGTGAGGGCGCCCGGGTTCAGGACGACCCCCACGAAGCCCTCGCGCTCCGCCGCCTGGAGCCAGTCGACGAGCTGGCCTTCGTGGTTGGACTGCCGGCACTCGACGCCGAGCCCGAGGCGGCGCGCGTGGGCCCGGATCGCGCGGTCGACCTCGCCGAGCGACACGCGGCCATAGACCGCCGGCTCGCGGCTGCCGAGCAGGTTCAGGTTGGGACCGTGCAGGACGAGCGCCGCCCGTGCGCGCATCGCCGGCAGGATATCACGTCCGGGCGGCGGGTCGCGACGGAGCGCCGGCCGCGACGGCCGGGTGTGTTACCATGATCCCGCGAGTTCAGCATGGTCATCGCAGCGCCTCCGCGCCTGCTCGGCGAGATTCTCGTCCAGGAGCGTCTCACCACCCCGGACATGATCGAGCAGGCGCTCGCGCGCGCGAAGACGACGGGCGAGCGGCTGGGCGAGGCGCTCGTCGCACTCGGCGCGGTGACCCTCGCGGACGTGCTCCGCGCGCTCGCGCTCCAGCGGCACCTGCCCTTCCTCGGACGCGACGAGCTGCCCTCGCCGCTGCCGCTCGTCAAGAACCTCTCCGCGAAGTACCTGCGCCAGTACACGATCTGCCCGGTGAGCATCGAGGGCAACGTCTTGACGATCGCGACGGCGGATCCGCTCGACCCGGTCGTCGTGGACGACCTCCGGCAGGCGACGGGCCTGAGCGTGCGCCTCGTGGTGAGCGTCCCCGACGTGATCGCGGAGGCGCTCGACCGCACGTACGATGGCGCGGCGACGCCGCTGCAGCGCATCGTCGAGGGCATGGAGGACGAGAGCGGCGCCGGCGGCGAGGAGGACATCAACCAGCTCCGCGACATGGCGTTCGAGGCGCCCGTCGTGCGCCTCGTGAACCTGCTCGTCGAGAACGCGATCGAGGCGGGCGCCTCGGACATCCACATCGAGCCGTTCGAGGACACCCTCCGCGTGCGGTACCGCATCGACGGCATCCTGTTCGACCAGGAGTCGCCGCCGCGGCGCCTGCAGGCCGCCGTGACCTCGCGCGTCAAGCTGATGGCCGAGATGAACATCGCCGAGCGCCGCCTGCCGCAGG
>Ga0154364_1035_pt4 | contig 15102 bp, 13 predicted proteins | sample RifGroA2_FD_115892 | JGI IMG/M metagenome (GOLD analysis project Ga0154364, IMG submission 115892) | Candidatus Rokubacteria bacterium GWA2_73_35 | reverse complement strand
GGAGAGGAAGGCGCGGCCGCCGTTGATCCGCGCCATCTGCTCGACGAAGGAGACCAGCCAGGGGCTCTGCTCGAGCATGAAGGTGTTGATCGTGATGCCGGCGCGCGTGCAGCGCCGGACCTCCCGGAGCGTCTCCTCGACGGTGCGCCGCGAGGGCGGGTAGGCGAAGTCGGCCTCGTCGCCCTCCATGTGCGCGGTGGGCTCGCCGTCGGTCACCATGATGATCTGCCGGTTGCCGCCCGTGTGGCGCGCGAGCAGCCGGCGCGCGAGCATGAATCCCGCGTGCATGTTCGTGCCGACGTTCCACTCGCTCCACGAGAGCGTCGGGAGCTGCTGGGGCGTGAACTCCCGCGCGTAGAGCGAGAAGCCCACGACGTAGAGCGCGTCGCGCGGGAACTGCGACCGGATCAGCGCCGAGAGCGCGAGCGCGACCTTCTTCGCGGGCAGGAAGTAGCCGTTGTTGAGCATCGAGCGGCTCATGTCGAGCATGACGACCGTGGCCGCCTGCGAGCGGTTCTCGGTCCGGAACACCTCGAAGTCGCCCGGGGCCAGGCGCACGGGCGTCCCCGGGCCCTGCCGCTCGACCGCGTTGAGCAGCGTCTGCTTCATGTCGAGGAGGAACGGGTCGCCGAACTCGTAGGCCTTGGTCTCGTCGGTCTGGTCGCCGCCCGCGCCGCGGCGCTCGGTCGGGTGGCCGCCGAAGCGGTCCCGCTTGAGCCGGTCGAAGACGTCGCGGAGCGCGCGGTCGGCGATCGTCCGGATCGCACGCGCGGTCAGCGTGAGCTCGTCGCCCTGGCGCTCGAGGTACCCGGCCTCCTCGAGCTTGCGCGTCAGCTCTTGCAGCCGCTCGAGGTCCTGGCGGGCTTCGGGGCCGACGAGCCGCTCCATGTCCTCGGGGCGGATCTGCTCGAGGTCCTCGACTCGGCGGACGCCGCGCAGCGCCTGCTCGAGGCGGTCCATCTGCTGAAGCTCGTCCATGAGGCGCATCGCCTCCTCGAGCGTGACCGCCTCGTCGCCGCTGAACGGGTAGCGGCGCCCCAGCTCCTCGGGGTCGAGCAGCTCGGCGAGGTTCATCGCGAGCTGGGACATCGCGGCCTCGAGCCGCTCGTCCTGCAGGTAGAGCGAGCGCATCATCTCGTCGAGCTGCCCGCGCTGCTCCGGCGAGAGGCTCTGGAGCAGCGACTGCATCTGCGCCGCGTGCCGGCCGAGCTGCTCGAGCAGGTCGTCGAGGCTCTCGGCGCCCGGGAAGAAGTCCCCCCACTTCTCGCGGAACGCGTCGAAGTCGGGCTCGCCGCCCTCCGCGCGCTCGCGCAGCATCCGGTTCAGGTCCTGGAGCATCTCGCGCATGCGCCGGAGGTCGTCGGGCGTGAGGTCGCGGAGGGACTGCCGCAGGCCCTGGAGGAACGGCCGGAGCATCTGCTGGCGCAGCGAGGCGAGCAGCTCCTCGAACCGGCGCCGCGCCTCCGGATCCACGAAGTCGTACTGCTGCAGCTCGCGGAGCCGGCCCGCCGGGTCGGGCGGGAGCGCGTCGAGCGCCTGCCGGTTGCGCGTGGTCACCTGCTCGAGCTGCCGCGCGAGCTGCTCGGGCACGCGGCCCTGGCGCGCGCCCTCGCGCGCCTCGGCGAGCCGGCGGTCCATCCCGTCGCGCTCCGTCCGGAGGATGTCCTCGAGCTGCTGCGTGATGTCCTCGAGGCTCGAGCCGAGGTCGTAGCGGTCGAGCTGCTCCTGCCGCCTCCGCCGGAGGCGCTGGAGCAGGTCGCGGAGACCGGGCGCGGCCCGGCCCCCGGGCGGCCGCACGCCCTGGTGGAGCAGGCGGCGCAGCGCGCTCTCGAGGTCGCCGTGGGAGAGGACGTCGTCGGCGACCTCGGCGAGGAGGTCGTCGGCGTCGAGGTCCGGGAGGTCCTGCGAGCCGTCCCAGCGCGAGTAGCGGACGCGCACGCTAGCTCCGGTACCGCAGCCGGCCGCCCTCGGCGTCCTTGTTGAGCTTGCGCGAGAGGTGCAGGCCCTCGAGCACGAACTCGACGGCGGCGGCCGCGGACGCGGGATCCCCGGCCCCGAGCTTCCCGGCGGCGGTCGCGAGCGCGGGGACCGCGGCGACCTGCCGCGCGTACTCCGCCGAGGCCATCGTGTCGGAGACCTCGACGCGCAGCCCGTCCTGGAAGGCGGCCACGACCGCGTCCAGCTCGCCCGCGGCGAAGCGGCGGCTGAAGACGGTGAGCACCGCCTTCTGCACGAGCTTGCCGAGCACCTTCTCCTCGCTCGCGTCGCCCAGCGTCTCGAGCTCGATCTTGCCGCTCGTCGACGCGACGATGGCGCCGAGGTCGCTCACGCGGGGCGCGACGTCCCGCTCGCCCGTCCGGATCGCGCGCTTGAGGGCGCTGGAGAGCAGGTTCTCGTAGTTGCAGATGCTCACGCGGACCGAGACGCCCGAGCGCTGGCTGATCTCGGAGGACCGCCGGGCCAGGTGCGTCAGCTCGGCGACGACCTCGCGCATGTAGTCGGGGCACGCGACCCGGAGGCCGTCGGTGGCGAAGCGCGTGTGCTCGGCCTCCATGATCGCGATCTCGTCCCCGGGCCGCCGCGGGTAGTGGGTGCGGATCTGCGAGCCGAACCGGTCCTTGAGCGGCGTGATGATCCGCCCGCGGTTCGTGTAGTCCTCGGGGTTGGCGCTCGCCACGACGAACAGGTCGAGGGGCAGCCGCACCTTGTAGCCGCGGATCTGGACGTCGCGCTCCTCCATGATGTTGAGGAGGCCCACCTGGATCCGCTCCGCCAGGTCGGGCAGCTCGTTGAGCGCGAAGATGCCCCGGTTGGTGCGCGGCAGGAGCCCGTAGTGGATCGTCAGCTCGTCGGCGAGGTACCGCCCCTCGGCGACCTTGATCGGGTCCACCTCGCCGATCAGGTCGGCGATCGTGATGTCGGGTGTCGCGAGCTTCTCGCCGTAGCGGCGGTCGCGCGCGAGCCAGACGATGGGCGTCCGGTCCCCCTCGGCCGCGAGGCGCGCGCGGCACGCGCCGCAGATGGGCGCGGCGGGGTCGTCGTTGATCTCGCAGCCCGCGAGCGCGGGCACCGCCTCGTCGAGGAGCCCGACGAGCAGCCGCGCCATGCGCGTCTTGGCCTGGCCGCGCTCGCCGAGGAAGACGATGTCCTGGCCGGAGAGGAGCGCGTTCTCGATCTGGGGGATGACGGTCTCCTCGTAGCCGATGATCCCGGGAAAGAGCGGCTCGCCGCGGCGGAGCCGCGCGATCAGGTTGTCGCGCAGCTCCTGCTTGACGGGCCGGGGGACGTAGCCGCTCGCCGCGAGCTCGCCGACCGTGCGCGGCCGCGCCGCCACGCTACCGCTCCGCCGGCGCGTCGCCGCGCCCGGTCATGCAGGATCCTCTCATGCCCTGGCCTCCCCTCGCCGGCGCCTCCCGCCGGCGTCGCTCCTCAGGGTGCCGCGCGGCGCGGGAGCGGTCAAGCGCTGAAAGTCTCGAGCGCGAGGTCGATCTGCGCCGGCGCGAGACCCGGCGGCAGCAGGAGGATGGGCAGCGCCGCGTCGGCCTCGTGCCAGCCGGCGAGCCGCGCGCGGGCGGCGTCGGGCGTGCCCCAGACCAGGAGCTCGTCGAGCAGGGCCTCGGCCGCGGGCGGCACGACCGCGGCGCCGCGCGTCGTGTTGGCCTCGAGCACGGCCTGCACCTCCCGCGCGAAGCCGAGCCGCGAGATCGTGCGCGGGTAGAACGGCCCCATCGAGGTGAGGTAGAAGGCGACGAACCAGGCGGCGCCCCGGCGCGCCTCGTCGGCGTCGCGCGCGACCACCGTCGGCATGCACGGGCAGATCACCGGGAGCGGCCGCCCGCCGGCGCGCGCGGCGCCCTCCCGGAGGAGCGCGACGCCGTCGGCCATGCGCGAGCGCGGGAAGAGGAACGGCATCCAGCCGTCGGCGACCTCGCCCGCCAGGCGGATCGACTCGGAGGCCAGGCCCGCCAGGTAGATCGGCACGCCGGCCGCCGGCGGCAGGTTCAGCTTGAGCGGCCGGGCGCCGTTGCCCGCGGAGAGCGGGATCCGCTCGCCGGCCAGGAGGGCCCGGACCTGCGCGACCACGCGCCGCATCCGGTCGGTCGGCGCGCCGAACCTGACGTCGTGCAGCCCCTCCGTGAGCTGGGCCGTGCTCGCGCCGAGGCCGAGCGTGAACCGCCCGCCCGAGACGTCGTGCAGGGAGGCCGCCGCCATCGCGAGCTGCGCCGCGCTCCGGCCCCAGACGCCGAGGATGCCCGTGCCGAGCCGGGTGCGCTCCGTCCGCACGGCGGCCTCGGCCAGCAGGACCGTGGTGTCGTGCGCCCACGCCTCGGGGAGGAAGAAGGCGTCGTAGCCGAGCCGGTCGGCGCCGGTCGCGACGCGCAGGAGGGTCTCGCGCCGGTTCTCGAGCGGCATCAGGGAGAGCCCGACCGGGCCCATCAGCCGGCGAGGATCCGCTCCCACCGCCCGTGCTCGCGGGCGGCTTCCATGAACCACCGGACGCAGTCGGGGTTCGCCCGCGGCGGCAGCTCGCAGGACGTCGAGAGCACGTAGCGCGAGCGGCGCCCGACGGTGTCGAGACAGCGCCGCACCTCGGCCTCGATCTCCGCCTTCGTCGCGCGCTCGAAGATCGTGGCGTCCACGTTGCCGATCGCCACGACGCCCCGCTGGTTGCCGAGCGTCACGAGCTTGTCGAGCTGGTCCACCTTGAGCGCCGGGTCGGCCTGCTGGTCGAGGTCGATCGTGATCGCGACGAAGCCGACGTCCACCAGGTCCTCGTGGATCTGGTGGGTCGTGCCGCAGATGTGGATCGTCGTGCCGACCTTCTTCGCCTTGAAGTAGTCCACCAGCTCCTTGTGGTAGGGCTTGATGAACTCACGGTACGTGTCCGGGCCGACGAGCGAGCAGGAGGCGGTCGGGTCGGAGTAGCTCAGGCCGATCTTCGTCTCGAGCACCGCGTCGCCGACGCGCCTGGCGTACTCGGTCGCGAAGCGCATGAGGTCGTGGACGAAGGCCGGGTCCTCGATCGTGTCGATGCACATCTGCTCCGGGTTCCGCATGAGCATCGCGATCGTCCACGGCCCCACGTTGACCGCGCCGAGCGCGCTCGGGAGCCTGGCCGCGGCGAGCGCCTCGCACTGCTCGAGGAAGGCCGGCAGCCGGCCGTCGCGCCGGGGGTCGGGGACCTCCAGCCGCGCCAGCCGGCCCTTGTCGCCCTCGAGCACGTGGCGGTCGATGGACGGCACGACGTAGTCCGAGTACTTCACGTGGCAGCCGACGGCCTCCGCCTCCTTGGCGAGGTCGTTGAAGGCGATCATGATGTCCGGCTCGTAGCGCTCGTAGTAGTTGAGCATCGCCTTCGCGGCCTTCTTCGGGTCCGTGCAGTACTCCTCGATCGAGAGGCCGTCGAGGCAGCCGGCGAACGAGCCGGCGATCGGATAGGCGGGCACGCGGTCGGCGAAGCCGCCCTTGTAGGCGGCGACGACGCGCTCGCGCGGGGTGTACTCGGTCTTCGCGTGCTCCATCGGCGCCCTCCTCGGCGTGGTCCGCCTATCTTACCCCAGGCGCTTCGCCGGGTGCGGGGCCCCGCCGGCGCCCCGGGCGGCGGCCCCGGGCTGGGCAAGCGCCGCGGACTCGCGTATCGTAGCCCCACACCGGGCAGCCGGACACCGGGGGAGGAGCCAGACGATGGGAGAGATGCTCACGCTGACCGCGGAGGACGGGCACCGACTCGCCGCCTATCGCGCGACGCCCGCGGGCGCGTCGCGCGCCGGGCTCGTCGTCGTGCAGGAGATCTTCGGCGTGAACCCGCACATCAAGCGCGTGTGCGACGGCTTCGCCGCGGATGGCTACACGGCCCTGGCGCCGGCGATCTTCGACCGCGTCGAGCCCGGCTTCGCCGTCGGCTACGCGCCCGCGGACATCGAGCGGGGCCGCGGCGTGCGGGGCAAGCTCGGCATGGACGAGATGGTCCGCGACGTGCGCGCGGCAGTGAAGGCGCTGGCGGCCGCCGGGCTCCAGGTCGGCGTGGTCGGCTACTGCCTGGGCGGCTCGCTCGCCTGGCTCGCGGCCACGCGCATCGACGGGATCGGCGGCGCGGTGGGCTACTACGGCGGCGCCATCGCGGAGCACGCGCAGGAGCAGCCGCGCTGCCCGGTGCTCTTGCACTGGGGCGAGACCGACCAGTCCATCCCGCCCGAGCACCGGCAGAAGGTCGCCGCCGCGCACCCGAGGATCCCGATGCACGCGTACCCGGCGGGCCACGGCTTCAACTGCGACGAGCGCGCGAGCTACGACGAGCCGAGCGCCCGGCTCGCGCGCGCCCGCACGATCGAGTTCTTCCGCCAGCACCTCGGCTGACGGGGGCCCGTGGGGGCCGCCGCCGGGTTAGACCCGGCGCCCCGTCGTGTAGAACTCGGCGTTGGGCCGCACGGCGGCCATGTTCGCCATGCGGTTGGAGAAGTTGAAGAAGCCTGCGATCGCGCCGATGTCCCAGACGTCGGAGTCGCTGAAGCCGTGCCGCGCGAGCGCCTCGAAGTCCGCGGCCTCGATCGCCGCGGACTCCCGCGTGATCTTCACGGCGAAGTCGAGCATCGCGCGCTGCCGCGGCGTGATCGCCGCGTGGCGGTAGTTGGCCGAAACCTGGTCGGCGACGTGCGGGTTTTTCGCGAGGACACGGAGCGCCGCTCCGTGGGCGAGCGTTCAGTAGGTGCAGGAGTTCTGCGCGCTCACCGCCACGACGATCATCTCGCGCTCGGGGCGCGTGAGCCCGGACTCGCCCCGCATCAGGACGTCGTAGTAGCGGAAGAAGGCGCGGAAGTGCTCCGGCTTCCATGCGTACGCCAGGAACACGTTCGGGACGAAGCCCGCCTTGGCGGCGTTCGCCTCGATCACCTGGCGGAGGTCCTCCGGCAGCGTCGCCGGGTCGGGGACCGGGAATCGGCTGATCGCGTCGCCCGTGGGGTCGCTCATGGCCGGGATTATCCGCCCGGATCGGGCCCGGACTCAATGCCACGAACGCCCCAGCCTGCCGGCCGGGTCTGCGATAATGGCGGGGAGCACGCTCGCGCGCGCGCCCGGCGTGCGCGGGCTCGCGGAGCGCCGCGGCGACATCGAGGTGACGGACGGCCGTTTCCGGCGATGGAATTTTCGCTTGGCAATCACCCGCGGTCGCGCCCACACTATGCAGGGCGCTATAGCCACAAGGGGAGATTCCGGTAGCGATGCGTTCGCGTCGGCCCGTTCGCCTCCGGCAGGCGTCCGTCACGATCTTCGCGCTCACCGCGATCCTGCCGCTCCTGCTCTTCGTCTTCTACCTGTGGCGGTTCGACCGGCTCCAGGAGACGGAGGCGCAGATCGGCGTCTTCCTGGCCCTGGTCGTCGCACTCCTCGGCTTCGTCCTGTTCCGCCAGCTCATCGACCACATCGCGGCGCTCGGCCGTGCCTTCGAGGGAACGACCCCCGCTCCGGAGACGGCGGAGACCGCGGAGACGGCGGAGACGGCCAGGACGAGGGCGGCGCGGGCCGCCGTCGTGCCGGGGCTCGGGCAGGTCGCGGAGATCGGCGAGATCGCCCACGCGTTCAGCCGCATGCTCTCGGAGCTGCGCGGCTCGACGGAGCGCCTCGAGGACCTCGTGTTCAAGCTCGGCACGCTGAACGACATGGTCGAGATGGCGGCCCGGATCCCCAAGATCGAGGACCTCCTCTCCCACGTCCTCGAGCGGACGATGCGCGCGGTGAGCGCCGGCATCGGCTCCATCATGCTGCTCGACCACGAGCGGCAGGTGCTCCGGATGGCCGTCGGGCGCGGGCTCCGGGACGAGACGGAAGCCGAGGTCGAGGTGCGGGTGGGCGAGGGCATCGCCGGCAGGGTGGTCGAGCTCGGCGAGCCCGTGCTGGTCGCGGACATCGCGACCGACCCGCGGTTCGGCCGGCAGGGCAGCCCGCCGTACGGTGGCGGCTCGTTCATCTGTATGCCGCTCCGGGTCGGCGATCGGATCGTGGGCGCCGTGAACCTGGCGAAGAAGGAATCGACGACCGGCGCCGCCGGCGGGTCCCCGCCCGCCTTCACGCAGACCGACCTCCAGTTCCTGAACGCGCTCATGACCTACACCGCGTACGCGGTGGACAACGCCCGGCTGTTCCAGGAGGCGCAGGAGGCGACCCACCGGCTCCAGGAGGTGGTGGAGGACCAGAAGCTCCGGCTCACGCTCGCGCAGCAGCAGATGGTCCAGGCGGCCAAGCTCTCGGCGCTCGGCGAGCTGGTCGCGGGCGTCGCGCACGAGCTGAACAACCCGCTGACCGTGCTCATCGGCGTGACCGAGATGCTCGATGAGAAGGTGCCGGAGTCGCTCAGGGAGCACGTGGGGCTGCTGAAGGACGCGGTGGAGGCGGCGCGACACGTCGTCCGCGGCCTGCTGACGTTCGGGCGCAAGATGCCGCTCGAGCGCCGGCGCGTCGACCTCGGCGACCTGCTCGACCGGGTCCTGGCGCTGACGTCCTCCGAGCTTCGGATCACCGACATCGTCATCGAGAAGGAGGTCGAGTCCGGGCTGCCGGCCGTGTGGGCGGACGGCAACCAGCTCCAGCAGGTGCTGACCAACCTGATCGCGAACGCCAAGCAGGCCATGGCCGAGGTGGACGGCCAGCGGCGGCTCCGCATCTCGATGCGCCGCGCCGGCGCCAACCGCGTCCGCATCCTGATCGCGGACACCGGGCCCGGGATCCCGCCCGCGATCATCGCGAGCGTGTTCGATCCGTTCATGACGACCAAGCCCGAGGGCACCGGCCTCGGGCTCAGCATCTCGTACGGCATCATCCGCGAGCACGGCGGCCAGCTGAGCGTCGAGAGTCCGCCCGGCCGCGGCGCGACGTTCGCGATCGAGCTGCCGATCGAGACGCCGGCCGCGGACGCCGCGCGCGCCTAGGACGTTCCCGCGGTGGGTGAGCAGGGCCATCTCTACTTCCACTCGCCGTGCTTCGACGGGATCGCCTCGGCCGTCCTCGTCTCCGACTTCCTCGAGACCGCGCGTGGCATGGCCCCTCTGGTGCTCCATCCGGTCGACTACGATCTCCGGGCGGGCTGGCTCGCGCTCGAGCTCGGGGCGCCGGCCGCCGTCGTGGACTTCCTGTACCACCCACGGGCCGCGTTCTGGGCGGATCATCACGCCACGGCCTTCCTGAACGACGAGGCCCGCGCCGACTTCGACCGGCGGTCCGGCCCGGCCGTGATCTACGACGGCGCCGCGGACTCGTGCGCCGGACTGCTCTGGAGGCACCTCGAGCAGGCGTTCGGTCACCGGGACGCGCGCTACGCGGACCTGGTCGGCTGGGCGGAGAAGATCGACGCGGCCCGCTACGGCTCCGTCGAGGAGGCGATCTTCGGATCCGCGCCGGCGCTCAGGCTCGCGCTCGGCCTGGCGCTCGGAGACGGCGCCGGCCATTGCGTGCGACTGGTCCGGGCGCTCCGCGAGCACACGCTCGACGAGGTCGGCGAGTTGGCGGATGTGCGGCAGCGCTTCGAGGAAGGCCGGGCCCTGCTTGACGCGGGGCTCGAGCGGTTCACGCGAGGTGCGGTGCTCGACGAGGACGACATCGTCACGTTCGATGTCGACGGTGACGGCGTCATCGTCAGCCGCTACGCGCCATACTCCTTCCATCCCGAGGCGCGCTATTCGATCGGCATCGTGCGCTCGCGCGGCGGCGCCAAGATCACGGCGATGCGAAACCCGTGGCGGGAGTTCGCCAGCGTGCCCCTGGGGAGGATTCTCGAGGCGGTCGGCGGCGGCGGACACCATCGCGTCGGCGCTGTGGCGCTCCCCCCGGAGCGCGTCGCCGAAGCCCGGGCCGTGCTGGTCCGGGTGCTCGCGGAGGTGCGGCGGCGGCAGGAAGCGCTCGATCGCGGGGAGGGCTGAGTCATGATCGATCGGCTCAACTTCTACGATCTCTATGGGTACCTGATTCCCGGCCTGACGCTGCTCGGGTTTCTCTGGCTCCCGTTCCACCTCGGCACGACGGTCCGTCTTCCCTCCGAGTGGGCCTCGGCCTTCGCGGCGGCGGTGCTCGGCTACGTCGCGGGACACCTCCTTCAGATGCTAGGCGACGCGGCCTTCCCCCACGAGCGGAAGTCGGACGGCGCGCGCCGGCGCTTCTCATCGCTGATCCTCGACGACACGCGGCCCGCGGCGCTCGACCCGGAGTTCGCGCTCTCCGACCCCGTGCGGACGCAGCTCAAGGCGCGCATCCGCAAGGACTTCGGCCTCGACGTCGAGCGGACCGCGAGCGAAGCGGACACGGCGCCCATGGAGCGGCGGCGGAACGACGCGTTCATGCTTTGCCGCGCTGCGCTGGTCCAGAAGGGCGCGGCGGCCTACGCGCAGCAGTTCCAGGGCATGTACGCGCTGATGCAGGGGGTGACAGCGGCGGCGACCATCGCGGTGTTCTACTTCGCGGGATGGGTCGCCTCCGGCTGGCTCGGGCCGGCGGCGAAGGGCGTCGGGATCGGGCTCGTGGTCGCGGTGACCATCCTCGTGATCGCCGCCGCCTGCCCCAGGAAGGTCGGGGGGTGGGTCTTCTGGCTCATGGCGATCGCCGGCGGCGTCGCCGGACTCCTGTTCGGGACGGCCTGGCCGGTCGGCGGCCGAACGTCCTACCTGCTGCTCGGAGCGGGCGCCGCCGCGTTCTTCATCGCGCGGCGCTGCTACGCCGCGTTCCTGAGGTTCGCCCAGTACTTCGCCTCCACCGTCTACCGCGACTTCGTCCGGCTCTAGAGCGCCTTGAGCACCGCGGCGCAGAAGTCCTTGGTGCCCGCGGTGCCGCCCTGGTCGCGGGGCAGGTGCCGCCGCTCGCGGTAGACGCGCGCCACGGCCGCCTCGAGCCGCTCCGCCTCCGCGGCGAGGCCCATGTGCTCGAGCATCATCGCCGCGGAGAGGATCGTCGCCGTCGGGTTGGCGATGCCCTGGCCGGCGATGTCGGGCGCCGAGCCGTGGATCGACTCGAAGTACGCCCAGCGGTCGCCGAAGCAGCCGGAGGGGGCGATGCCGAGGCCGCCCGCGGCCTCGGCCGCGAGGTCCGAGAGGATGTCGCCGTAGAGGTTCATGCAGAGGACGACGTCGACCGCCTGCGGGAACCGCACGAGCCGGCGCGCGGCGTCGTCCACGTGGGAGTGCTCGTACGCGAGGTCCGGGTGCTGGCGCACGACGCCCTCGACGACCTCCTGGAAGAAGCCGTCCGAGCGCGTGAGCACGTTCGACTTGGTCACGCACGTGATCCTGCCCGGGCGGCCGCGCGCCCGGCGCCGGCGGGCCAGCGCGCACGCGAAGCGCGCGATGCGCTCGGTGCCCGCGCGGCTCACCACCTTGACCGCGAAGCGCCCCTCGCCGTACTCGCCCACGCGCCGCCCGATGCGGTCCCGGAGCTCGGGCATCGCGCGCGCCAGCTCGGCCAGGTCGCCCTCGCGCGCGGGGTAGAGGCCTTCCATGTTCTCGCGCACCATGACGAAGTCGATGCCGCGCGGGTCGGCGAGCGGCGAGGCGGCGCCCTCGTAGTACTTGATCGGGCGCACGTTGGCGTACGCGTCCTGCTGCCAGCGCAGGTAGGTGATGACCGCGACCGACGCGGGCCCGCCCGCGGCGCCGAACAGGATGCCGTCGGCCTGGCCGCAGAGACGCTTGGTCTCGTCGGGCACCGGCGTGCCGTGCGCGCGCTGCGCGGCCTCGCCGTGCGGCGGCGTCAGGACGCGCAGCGGGAAGCCCGCCGCGGCGAGCAGCGCGCACGTGGCGTCCACGACCTCGACGCCGATGCCCTCGCCGCCGAGCGCGACGACGGTCTTCATCGGAGCGGGGTCCGTGAGGCCGCGACCACCGCGGGTGGCCTGCTGCCGGCGCGACGCGGCGTCATCGCTCGATCCGGTAGACGCGCCGGACGTTCTCCCAGAGCATCTTCCGCCGGACCTCGGGGGCGATCCGCGCGAACTGCTCGGCGATGGCCTTCTGCGAGAAGGGCCACGTGCCGTCGCGGTGCGGGTAGTCCGAGCCCCACATGGCGTTGTCCGGCGCGAGCCGGGCCATCGCCTCGACGCCGTGGAAATCCTTCTGGAACGTCGCCCAGATCTGGCGCTTGAAGTAGGCGCTCGGCGGCAGCGGGAGCCGGAGGTCGTCGGCCAGGCGCTCCTCGTACGTGTCGTCGAGGCGCTCGAGGACGTAGGGGAGCCAGCCGATCCCGCTCTCGCCGAGCACCAGGCGGAGCCGCGGGTGGCGCTCGCACACGCCCGAGAGAATCAGCGATACGAGGATCTCGTCCATCTGCATCGGCGCCACGACGGTCCACGAGCCGATCACCGCCGGGTGCCGGATGCCCTTCACCTCGTACCCGACGGTCGCGCCGCCGCCCTCGAAGACGTGGAACGAGACGACGAGCCCGGTCTCCTCGGCGGCCGACCACAGGGCCCCCCACATCTCGTGCCACACGGGCATCGCCGCGCCCCACGGCACGAAGACGGCGCCGCGGAGGCCGAGCGTCGCGCAGTGGCGCAGCTCGTCGGCGGCGACCCGCGCGTCGTGGTTCGGCAGGCAGCCGAGGCCGACGTAGCGCCCGGGCTCGGTGCGGTTGAACTCGGCGATGTACTGGTTGTAGGCGCGATAGACGGCGGCGAGCGTCTCGGGGCTCGCGATGCCGCCGCCGGCGAACAGACCGCGCGAGATCCCGATGATCCCGTAGATGATCTCGGCCGCGACGCCGTCGCGCTCCTGGTCCTCGCGGCGCTTCACTGGGTCGGACGGGCGCGTCTCCCGGCCCGAGGCGAAGCCCGCGTCGGCCAGGATCCTGCCGCGCCGGCCGCCGGTCACGCCCGGCCCGTACACGCCCCAGGGGCCGAGCACGGCGTCGCCGGACACCCACACGCGGCGCCCGTCGCGCTCCACGACGTGGGGGATGGCGTCACCCCACGCGCGGTCCATCCGCGCGGTGAAGGCGTCGGGGGGGAGGAAGACGAGATCCATGTGGCTGTCGGCCGACATGACCCGGAGCGGCATGCGCGGTCTCCTCTCCAAGCCTCGTGGGGTGCGGAGAGCCTAGTCCGGTGGCGCGATGAAATCAACCGCGACGTACAATAGCGGCCCGTGAGCCCCGAGGACGACGCGCTCGCGCAGCCCACCCGCGGATGACGTTCCCCCACGGGCTCCGGGCGCTCCGCCACCGGGACTTCCGCCGCTTCTACGGCGCCCAGGTCGTCGCGCAGACCGGCGCGTGGATGCAGATGGTGAGCCAGTCGTGGCTCGTGCTCCAGCTCACCGCCTCCCCGTTCAAGCTCGGCCTGATCTCGACGCTCCAGTTCGCGCCGGTGCTGCTCTTCTCGGTCCTGAGCGGCGCCGTCGCCGACCGGCTGCCCAAGCGCCGCGTCCTCGTCGCGACCCAGGCGACGCTCGCGGGCCAGGCGCTCCTCCTCGGCCTGCTCGCGGCCACGGGGCTCGTCGAGTACTGGCACGTGGCCGCGCTCGGGCTCGTGCTCGGCTTCGCCAACGTGGCCGACCAGCCCGCGCGCCAGTCGTACGTCGTGGAGATGGTCGGCCGGGACGACGTGGCGAACGCGGTCGCGCTCAACTCCGCCTCGTTCAACGCCGCCCGCATCGTCGGTCCGGCGGTGGCCGGCGTGGTGATCGGCCGCTGGGGCGTGGTGCCCTCGTTCTTCGCGAACGCGGCCGGATTCGTCTGGGTGATCGTGACCCTGCTCGGGCTCCGGGCGTCCGGCCTGCCCTCGCGCGAGGCGCGCGCGCCGATGCTCGCGGCGATCCGTGAGGGGCTCGCCTGGGCGCTCCGCACGCCGCGGGTGAGGCTCGCCCTCGGCCTCGTCTTCGGCGTGAGCCTCTGCGTGTTCAACTTCACCGTGTACGTGCCCCTCCTCGCCAAGGACGTGCTCGGGCTCGGCGCCGAGGGGTTCGGCTTCCTCATGGCGGCGCTCGGCGTCGGCGCGGTCGCGGGCGCGCTCACGGTGGGGCTGCTCCCCACGCGGGAGCCGCCGGTCGCCGCGCTGTTCGCGGCCGCGGCGATCACGTTCGCGATGCTGCTCGGGCTCGGGCTCGTGCGCCGGGCGTGGGTGGCGGCGGCGCTGCTCCTGGTGATCGGCTACTTCGGCCTGGCGCTGATGGCCGCCTGCAACACGGCCATGCAGCTCAGCGCCCCGGACGCGCTGCGCGGGCGCGTGATGAGCCTCTACACCTGGCTCTCGGCGGGCATCTTCCCGATCGGCGCCTTCATCGTGGGCGCGGTCGCCGAGGCGTGGGGCGTGTCGGTCGCCTTCCTCTGGAACGGCACGCTCGGCCTGGCCGTGCTCGCCGCGCTGGGCCTCTGGTGGCGCCGCCGCGGGCGCCGCGGCTAGCCCTTCCGCGCGTACCCGTTCTGCGCCAGCGCGTCCGTGATCTCGGCGAGGATCGCGGGGTCGTCGATCGTCGCGGGCAGCGTGTACGCCTGGCCGTCGGCGATCTTCTTCATGGTCCCGCGCAGGATCTTGCCCGAGCGCGTCTTCGGCAGCCGCGGCACGACGATCGCCGTCTTGAAGGCGGCGACGGGGCCGATCTGCTGGCGCACGCGCTCGACCAGCTCCCGGCTGATCTCGGCCTCGCTCCGCTCGACGCCCGCCTTCGTGACGACGAAGCCGACGGGCACCTCGCCCTTGATGTCGTCGGCGACGCCGACGACGGCGCACTCGGCGATGTCCGGGTGGGCGGCGAGCACCTCCTCCATCGCGCCCGTCGAGAGCCGGTGGCCCGCCACGTTGATGATGTCGTCCACGCGGCTCATGATGTAGACGTAGCCGTCCTCGTCCTTGTAGCCCGCGTCGCCGGTCAGGTAGTGGCCCGGGTGCTTCGTGAGGTAGGACGCCTCGTACCCCGCGTCGTTGTTCCAGAGGGTCGGCAGGCATCCGGGCGGCAGCGGCAGCTTGATCGCGATCGAGCCGATCTGGCCGGCGGGCAGGTCCCGGTTCGCCTCGTCGAGCACGCGCACGTCGTACCCGGGCACGGGCTTGGTCGTCGAGCCCGGCTTGACGGGGAGCGCGCCGAGACCCACGCAGTTCGCCGCGATCGGCCAGCCCGTCTCGGTCTGCCACCA
>Ga0154364_1218_pt1 | contig 15125 bp, 14 predicted proteins | sample RifGroA2_FD_115892 | JGI IMG/M metagenome (GOLD analysis project Ga0154364, IMG submission 115892) | Candidatus Rokubacteria bacterium GWA2_73_35 | reverse complement strand
GCTGGACGTGGACCTCGCGGCGCGCCGGGTCGTGATCCGGCCCCCGGAGGGCCTGCTGGAGCTCTGAACCGATGCGCATCGACATCGTGACGCTGTTTCCGGAGATGGTCGAGCCCGTGCTGGCGGTCTCGATGCTCGGCCGGGCGCGCGCGCGCGGGCTCGTTGACATCCGGGTGGCGAATCTCCGAGACTACGCGGAGGGCAAGCACCGGATCACCGACGATTACCAGTTCGGCGGGGGCGGCGGGATGGTGCTGAAGCCCGAGCCGCTCTTCGCCGCCGTCGAGGCGCTCAGGACGCCGGGTGCGCGCATCATCCTGCTGGACCCGCGGGGCCGCACGTTCACTCAGCGGCTGGCCACCCAGTTGGCGCGCGAGGCGCATCTCGTCCTGCTCGCGGGCCGTTACGAGGGCGTGGACGAGCGCGTGAGCGAGCGGCTCGCCGACGACCGGATCTCGATCGGCGACTACGTCCTGACCGGGGGCGAGCTGCCGGCGCTGGTGGTGGCCGACGCGGTGACGCGCCTGCTCCCGGGCGTCCTCGGCGCGGAAGGCGGCGCCGAGCGCGAGTCGTTCGCGAGCGGGCTCCTCGAGCCGCCGCAGTACACGCGGCCGGAGGAGTTCCGCGGGCTCCGGGTGCCCGCGGTGCTGCGCTCGGGTGACCACGCGCGCATCGCGCGCTGGCGCCGGGCGCAGGCGCTCTGGCGCACCTGGCGGGACCGGCCCGAGCTGCTGGAGAGCGCCGACCTCACGGTCGAGGACCGGGAGCTGCTGGACCGATTCAAGCGCGGGGAGACGCCCGAAGGACTCGAGGCGCCCGCGAACGCAGAAAGGGAAGACTAGTCATGGACGCGATTCGACTGGTGGAAGCCGCGCAGCTCAAGAAGGACCGGCAGGGGTTCGCGCCCGGCGACACGGTGCGCGTGCACGTGCGGGTCGTCGAGGGCGAGAAGGAGCGCACGCAGCTCTTCGAGGGCGTCGTGATCCGCAAGCGCGGCGAGGGCGCGCGCGCCTCGTTCACGGTGCGCCGGATCTCCTACGGCGTGGGCGTCGAGCGCACGTTCCCGCTGCACTCCCCGCGCATCGAGCGCGTGGAGGTCGTGCGCAAGAGCCGCGTGCGCCGCTCGAAGCTCTACTACCTCCGCGGGCTCGCCGGCAAGGCCGCGCGCCTCAAGGAAAAGCGCGCCGCGATCGTCCCGTCGAGCGGCGAAGCCACCGAGTAGCCGCACCCGCCCGCCCGCGTGACGCCGCCCCGCTCGGCGCCGTACCGCTACGAGGCCCAGGCCTGGCGGGAGGGCGTCGCCCGCGTGGCCGGCGTGGACGAGGCGGGGCGCGGGCCGCTCGCGGGCCCGGTGGTGGCGGCGGCGGTCATCATCGCGCCCGACCGGCGCATCCCCGGGCTCGCCGACTCCAAGCTCCTCCCGCCCGAGCGGCGCGAGGAGCTCTGCGCGCTCATCCACGCGCGGGCGCTCGCCGTCGGCGTCGGCGTGGTGGACCACCAGACCATCGACCGCATCAACATCCTCCAGGCGACGCGCGCCGCGATGCGCGAGGCCCTCGCCGCGCTCGCCGCCGCGCCCGAGCTGGTCATCACCGACTTCGTCGCGCTCGACGGCCTCCCGTGTCCCCAGCGGAACCTCGTCGGGGGCGACCGCCGGTCGGCCAGCGTCGCCGCGGCGTCCATCGTCGCCAAGGTCACGCGCGACCGGATCATGCGCGAGCTCGACGCCGAGTACCCCGCGTACGGCTTCGCCCGCCACAAGGGCTACGCGACCCCCGAGCACCTCGCCGCGCTCGACCGCTGGGGCCCCTGCCCGATCCACCGGCGCTCGTTCTCCGGCGTCTGGCGCCAGGGCGAGCTGTTCGTGCTCGAGGAGGACGACTAGCCGCCGGCCGGCCGGGGGGCGGCGAGACCGAAGAAGAGGCTGCCCGTCACCGCGTGGGCGAGCGCGGCGACGTCCGGTGAGCCGTCCCGGTCGAGCTGGCCGTCCACCACGAGCGCGGCGAGGCCGTGGACCGTGGACCAGGCCGACACCGCGAGCGTCTCGGTGTCGCCCTCACGCACGAGCCCCGCCTGCTGGCAGGCACGGATTGCATCGACGAGCAGCGCGAACGCCTCGCCGCCCGCCGCCTGGAGCCCCGGGTGGCGCGCGCGGTCGGCGACCTCGCGCCCGAACATCACTCTGAAGTGCGCCGGGTGGCCGGCCGCGAACGCGACGTAGCCCAGCCCGAAGCCGCGAAACCGGCCCAGCGGGTCGTCTCCGGTCGACGGCGCGGCCGTCCGCATCGACGCCGTCAGGAGCCGAAAGCCTTCCTCGGCAACCGCGGCGAGCAGCGCGTCCTTGTCGGCGAAGTGGCGGTAGGGCGCGGCCTGCGACACCCCGGCCCGCCGCGCCGCGGCCCTGAGGGTCAGCGCGCGCACGCCCTCACGGCTGATGAGCTCGAGCGCCGCGTCGACCAGTGCCCGGGGCAGGTCGCCGTGGTGGTAGCCCGCCCGGCCCGTCCGGGGCCGGCGCCCGCCGCGCCTGGCGCCTTCTCGCCTCACGCGGCCAGCGTATCCGACGGTGTTGACATCGTCAACATTTCATGTTAACAACGTTATCATCGCTGCGCGCACTCGAAGGAGGAACGTGCCATGGCCCGCATCCTCGCCGGATTCCTTCCCTGGATCGCCTACGGAGCGCTCGCCGGCGCCGGCCTGACGCGCGCCGCCGTCCTCGCCGGGCTCGGCCTGGCGGCGCTGCTGTGCGGCGTCGGCCTGTGGCGGCGCCGCGTGAAGACACTCGAGGTCGCGGCGCTCGCCTTCTTCGTTGCCGCGGCGGGCCTGAGCGCGGCGCTCGGCCCCGCCGCCCTGCTCGGGCTCGACACCCTCCTCGCGAATGGGGCCCTCGCGGCCGTGGCCTGGGGGACGCTCGCGGCGCGCGCCCCCTTCACCGCCGAGTACGCGCGCGAGGACTGGCCGCCGCCGTACTGGACGTCCCCGCTGTTCCGGCGGCTCAACCTGGCCCTGACCGCCGTATGGGGCGCGGTCTTCACCGTCAACGCCGGGCTCGGCGCGGTCGCCCTCTCGCGGCCGACCGCCCGGGTCTGGCTCGCGCTCGCGGTGCCGCAACTCCTCGTCGCGGGAGGCGTGGCCGCGTCGGTCGTCCTGCCGCGCTGGCTGCCGAGGCGCTGGGCGGCCGGCCAGATCGCGGCGCGCGAGCCATACCGCTGGCCGGCGCCGACCTTCGGGGGCACATGCGCCGGGAACCTGGACGGCCACGACGTGATCGTCGTCGGCGCGGGGATCGGCGGCCTGACCGCCGCGGCGCTCCTCGCGGACCGCGGCCTCCGGGTGCTCGTGCTCGAGCAGCACTACCTGGCGGGCGGCTTCTGCACCTCGTGGCCGCGCCTCGTGCGCCGCGGCGACGAGCGGCTGCGCTACGTGTTCGACGCCGGGGTCCACGACGTGAGCGGCCTGGGCCCTCGTGGGCCGGTGCGCCATCTCCTCGCGACGCTCGGCCTCGAGGACCGCCTGGACTGGCGGCGCGTCGGCCACGAATACGTCCTGCCGGGACTCCGGCTGAAGGTGCCCGAGCGAGCGGCCGACTTCGCGGCCGCGCTCGGCGAGCGCTTCCCGGCCGAGCGCGCGGCGCTGCGCGCCTTCTTCGCCGAGATGGAAGCCGTGTATCGCGAGCTCTACGCGGACGTCGAGAGCACCGGCGGTGTCCCGCGACCCCCGGCGAGCGTCGAGGCGATGCTGGCCTATCCCGCGACGCACCCCCACGCCATCCGCTGGATGGACGTGCCCTTCACGGCCATGCTCGACGCCCACCTGCGCGAGCCGAAGCTCCGCGAGCTGCTCATGGTCCTGAGCGGGTACCTGAGCGATCGGCCCGAGCGTCTCACCGCGGGCGCGATGGCGCCGATCTTCGGCTATTACTTCGACGGCGGCTTCTACCCTCGCGGCGGCTCGCAGGCGCTCGCCGACGCGCTGGTCGCAGCGATCCGCGAGCGCGGCGGCGAGATCCGTCTGCGCACGGCCGTCGAGCGGATCCTGATCGAAGGCCGCCGGGTGACGGGCGTCGCGCTGCGAGGGGGCCGTGTCGAACGAGCCGCGGCCGTCGTCTCCAACGCCGACGCGCGCCGCACCTTCTGCGACCTGGTCGGGGCGGCGGCGCTGCCCGCGGAGTTCGCCCGCCGCGCGTGCGCCCTCGAGCCGTCGGCCTCGGCGTTCAGCGTGTTCCTCGGCGTGGACTATGTCCCCGACGTCGAGCCGCTCACGATGCTCTTCGCCGACGGCCGCGGCCTCGGGATCGCGATACCGTCGAAGGTCGACTCGGGACTCGCGCCGGCTGGCCACAGCAGCGTGAGCCTGATTACCCTCGTGCCGGCAGCGGAGGCCGCGGGCTGGGACCGGAAAGCGCCCGGCTACGCGCTGCGCAGGAGGCGGGAAGGCGACGCCCTCGTCGCGCTCGCCGAGCGAGCCCTGCCGGGGCTCGGGGCGCACATCGTGTACCGGCAGGACGCGAGCCCCGCGACCTTCGCGCGCTATGCGTGGACGACGGGCGGCGCGATCTACGGCCCGGCACTGGGCCAGGGGCCGCCGCCGGCGAAGACGCCGATCGCGGGGCTCGTCCTCGCCGGCGCCGGGGTGTTCCCCGGCGCGGGGGTCGAGGCCGTCGTCATCTCGGGCGTCATCGCCGCTGAGGCCCTCCGCGCCGGCGGAGCGTCAGACGCCCTGGCGACCTCCCGGGCGGCCTGAGGCGGCGAGGCCGACGCGGACGCGGACCGTGCGGTCGCCTGCTCAGCAGCCGCGGGCCGCGAGCAGCGCGCGCAGGCGCGCGGGCGTCACCGGCGTCTCGGTGATCGTGACGCCGAAGGGGGCGAGCGCGTCCTCGATCGCGTTCGCGATCGCCGCCGGCGGTGAGATGGCGCCGCCCTCGCCCAGGCCCTTGACGCCGAGCGGGTTGCGCGGCGACGGAAACTCGAGGTGGACGGTCTCGAGCATCGGGAGGTCGTCCGCCCGCGGCACCGCGTAGTCCATCAGCGAGCCCGTCAGGAGCTGGCCCGCCTCGTCGTAGGCCATCTCCTCGAAGAGCGCGCCCCCGATCCCCTGGGCGACGCCGCCGTGCACCTGGCCTTCCACGATGATCGGGTTGATCACCCTGCCGCAGTCGTGGGCGACGGCGTAGCGGAGGAGCCTGACGCCGCCGGTGGCGACGTCCACCTCGACCTGGGCGACGTGGACGGCGCTCGCGTAGGTCACCGTCGGCACGTGGTGGTAGGCGCTCGCCTCGAAGTCGGGCGGCGCGACCCCGGGCCGGGCGAACGTGGGGATCGAGGCCTGGACGACCCGCGCCAGGTCAACAGCCGAGCCCGGCGAGCCGCGGACGGAGACGCGCCCGTCCTCGATCGCGACGTCCTCGGGCGAGGCCTCGAGCAGCGTCGCCGCCGCGCGGACGAGCTTCTCCCGCACCTCCCGGCACGCGTCGGCGATCGAGTTGCCCGCGGTGACCGCGCTCCGGCTCGCGAACGTCCCGACGCCGAAGGGGACGGCCGCGGTGTCGCCGCCGGTCACCGTCACCCAGTCGAGCGGGACGCCGAGGGCGTCGGCGGCGATCTGGGCGAAGGAGGTCTCGTGCCCCTGCCCCGAGGAGACGGCGCCCGTCGCGACGACGACGCGGCCCGCGAGGTCGAGCTTCACCGTGGCGCCCTCGAAGGGACCGATCGCGGTGCCCTCGACGTAGCCCGAGATCCCGATGCCGCGGTGGACGCCCCGGGCGCGGAGCCCCTTCTGCTCGCGCCTGAATGCCGTGTACCCCGCCGCCTCGAGCGCGGCCTCGAGCGCGGCGGGGAAGTCGCCCGTGTCGTAGACGAGCGGGTTGCCGTCGCGGTAGGGCATGCCGAAGTCCCACGGCATCTCGTCGGCGCGGATGTAGTTCCGCCGGCGCAGCTCGGCGGGGTCCATCCCGAGCTCGCGCGCCAGGCGGTCCACGGCGCGGTCCATCGCGAACACGGTCTCGGGCCGCCCGGCGCCTCGGTACGGCGCGTTCGGCGTCTTGTTCGTGACCACCGCCTGCACCTCGACCCTCATGTTCCTGATCCGATGCGGACCGATGAGGTGCGCCACCGTGTTGTATGGGAGCACGATCCCCCAGACGTTGTAGGCGCCGAGGTCGAGCCAGATCCTGTCGCGCACGCCCAGGATCACGCCCTCGCGCGTCGCCGCGAGCGAGATCGCGTGGACCTGGTGGCGGGCGTGCGCGGCGCCCACCATGTGCTCGCACCGGGCCTCGATCCACTTCACCGGCCGGCCGAGCGCCACGGCGGCGATGGGAACCAGCGCGTCCTCGGCGTAGCCCGAGGCCTTGGTGCCGAAGCCGCCCCCGAGGTCGGGCGCGACGACCCGGATCTTGTGGGGCGGGAGCCCGAGCGCGGTGACGAGCCCCTGCTGCACGAAGTGGGAGACCTGGGTCGAGTTCCAGGTGGTGAGCGTCCCGTCGCGACGGTCCCACTGCGCCACGACGCCCCGGCACTCGACGGGCATCCCGACGTAGCGCTGGATGCGGAACGTCTCGCTCACGACGACGGGGGCCTCGGCGAACGCGCGCTCGACGTCGCCGATCGCGTGGGTGAAGCCGACGCCGACGTTGGTCCCCCACGCGGGGTGGATCAGCGGGCCGCCCGGCTCGGACGCGGCCAGCATGTCCACCACGGCCGGGAGCGGCTCCCAGTCCACCTCGATTCGCTCGAGGGCGTCCGCGGCGCGCGCCGGGCTCTCCGCGACGACCATCGCGACGATCTCGCCGACGTAGACCGCGCGGTCGCGGCAGAGCGCGTACTGGGGCGCCTGGCGGACGTCGAACGCGATGGCGGCCGCGAGCCCCGGCGGCACGGCGCCGAAGAGCGGCAGGGGCTTCATCCAGCGCTCGAGGTCGGCGAAGGTGAAGACGGCGGCGACGCCGGGGAGCGCCCGCGCCGCGTCGGTCCTGAGCGCCGCGATGCGCGCGTGGGCGTGGGGCGAGCGCAGGAACGCGGCGTGGAGCATCCCCGGCAGCGTGACGTCGTCCACGTAGCGGCCCTCGCCCCGGAGGAACCGCGGGTCCTCGCGCCGCCTCACCGCCGCGCCGAAGTACTTGGCCCCCATCCGCCCGTCCAGCAGGCGACTATACACCGTCCCGAGGTCCGGAAATCGTGCTACGATCCTGGCCCGGTTGCACCACTTCCTTCTCGCTCGCAGGAGGTCAGCCATGCTGAAGCGGTTTGTGCCTGTCGTTCTCGTCGTGCTGCTCGCCGGCGCCCTGCTGACGCCACCGGGCTTCGCCCAGGCGCCGATCAAGATCGGGGTCATCCAGCCCCTCTCGGGTCCGGTCGCCGCCTCCGGCAACTACGTCCGCATGGGCGCCGAGATCGCGCGCGACTGGATCAACGCGCGGGGCGGGATCAACGGGCGCAAGGTCGAGCTGGTGATCGAGGACAACAAGTCCGATCCCAAGGAGGCGGCGAGCGCCGCCGAGAAGCTGATCGTGCGCGACCGCGTGCCCGCGATCATGGGCGCCTGGGGCAGCTCGATGACGCTCGCCGCGATGCCGAAGCTCGAGGAGTACGGCGTGCCGATGGTCGTCGAGACGTCGAGCGCCGCCTCGATCACCAAGCGCGGCAACCCGTGGATCTTCCGGATCAGCCCGCCGTCCGAGATGGAGGCGCTCGGCCTCGCCAGGTACGTGGAGAAGCTCGGCGTGAAGAAGGCGGACTTCCTCGCCGTCAACACCGACTGGGGCCGGGGCGCGGTCGCCGCCTTCGGCGACATGCTGAAGAAGAAGGGCGTCACAGTGGACGCGCCCGAGTTCATGGACCAGGCCGCGACGGACATGAACGCCCAGATCACCAAGATCAAGGGCTCGGGCGCCGACACGCTGTTCCTCACGACCTCGGTCGAGCAGATCACGCTCGTGCTCAAGCAGGCGCAGGAGCAGCGCTTCCAGCGCAAGATCATCACCACCGGCGGCTCCTCCGCGCCCGATCAGCTCATCAAGCAGGCGGGCGCCGCGGCCGAGGGCACCTATCACCTCCTGTTCTTCATGCCCTGGTTCCCCGAGGCCGCACCCGACGGCAAGCTCGCCAAGGCGTTCGTGGACGAGTGGAAGAAGCGCGGCCATCCCTTCGCGGGGCTGACCGAGGGCTTCCGCGGCCACGACGGCATCGCGACGATCGCCGAGGCGGTCCGGGTCGCGGGCAAGGACGAGCCCAAGGCGATCCGCGAGGCGCTCTGGAAGGTGAAGCTGATGGGCGTCAACGGGCCGATCAAGTTCGAGAAGGACGGCCCCGCCGGCAAGGAGAGCGGCCAGAGCCAGCCGAGCATCTTCGTCGTCCAGATCAAGAACGGGAAGGTCGCGCTGCCGGACTTCCTCGCGAAGAAGTAGCGCGCCGCGCCGGATGGCGGAGCTCCTTCAGCACCTGGTGAACGGCCTGGTGCTCGGCGGGACGTATGCCCTGCTGGGCATCGGGCTCACCCTGATCTTCGGCCTGATGAACGTCGTGAACTTCGCCCACGGCGAGTTCTACACGCTCGGGGCGTACGCGGCGTTCGCCGCGCTGGCCGGGCTCGGCGCCGGCTTCTTCCCCGCCCTCGGCCTGGCGATCGCGGCCGGCGCCGCGCTCGGCGCCCTGTGCGAGGTGACGCTCCTCAGGCCGCTCCGCGCGGAGTCGATCGACACGACGATGCTCGTGATGATCGGCGTGTGGATCGCGATGCAGAACGGTGAGCTGCTCGTGTGGGGCGGGGTGGCGAAGTCGATCCCGCACCCCTTCTCGACGGCGCCGCTCGTGCTCGGCCCCGTCTCGATCGCCCCGCTCCGCGTCTTCGTGCTGCTCGTCGCCGGCGCCCTCATCGCCGCCTCGTGGGTCCTGATCCAGAAGACGACGCTCGGGCGCGCGATGCGCGCGACCTTCCAGGACCGCGACACGGCGGCGCTGATGGGCGTGCGCATCGACCGGATCCACACGGCCACCTTCGCCTTCGGCTCGGCGCTCGCGGCCGCCGCCGGCGCGCTGCTCGGACCGGTCTTCCTCGCGTACCCCTCGATGGGCGACCTGGCGGCGCTCAAGGCCTTCTCGGTCGTGATCCTCGGCGGCCTCGGCAACCTCCCGGGCGCGGCGCTCGGCGGCCTCCTGCTCGGGATCGCCGAGGAGCTGGGCGCGGGGTACGTCTCCTCCGGCTACCGCGACGCGGTCGGCTTCGTGATCATCATCCTCGTGCTCCTCCTCCGGCCCTCGGGCCTCTTCGCCCGGGCCGAGCGGATCGGATGAGGCGCCTGGCGGGGATGTGCTCGCCGAACGGGAGGCTGCTGAGGCACAATTGGGACGGATGATCGCGTGAGATCGGTCGGAGGCTGACAGCAATGCCGTGCTCCAGTTCAAGGGCACGGTCAGGCCCATGCTGGTTCCGTTCGGGTCGAAACAGGAGGTGCCGATGCCTACGAGCAGTTACACAGCGATTCTCGAAAGAGAAGGCGACCTCTATGTCGCCCTCTGCCCTGAGCTGGACATCGCGAGTCAGGGCGTCACCGTCGAGGAGGCCACGGCCAACCTGAAGGAGGCCGTCGAGCTCTTTCTGGAGTCCGCCGACCCTCAGGAGATCACACGCCGGCTCCACGGCGAGGTGTTCATCACGCGATTCGACGCCGCGCATGGGTAGGCTTCGCGTTCTCTCCGGACGCGAGGTCTGCCAGATCCTTGAACGTCATGGGTTCATCGAGGTTCGACGGCGGGGAAGCCATGTCGTGATGCAACGGCGTGTCCCGGAGGGAACGGTGACCGTTCCCGTGCCGGATCATCCGGAGTTGAAGATCGCAACTCTCTTGTCAATCATCCGGCAGAGCGGCGTGCTGCGGGCTGCGTTCGAGTCGTAGGGCGCTCGGTCAATGGCCCTCCAGCTCCATCAACAGCGCGTCCACGCTGAATGAAGACGGCCGGCGCGAGCGTCTTCACCCTGATCCTGTTGACGCTCCCGTTCTGGCTCGGCAACCCCTACTACCTGCACGTCGCGATCATGGCGGGGATCTTCGGCGTGCTGGCGCTCTCGCTCAACCTGCTCCTCGGCTACACGGGCCAGCTCTCCCTCGGCCACACCGCGTTCTTCGGCATCGGCGCCTACACGTCCGCGCTGCTCACGCTCCGGCTCGAGTGGCCGGTGTGGCCGGCGATGCTCGGCGCCGTCGCGCTCGCAGCGCTCGCGGGCTGGCTCATCGGGCGGCTGGCGCTGAAGCTCCGGGGCGCGTACTTCGTGCTCGTCACGATCAGCTTCGCCGGCGTCGTCTCGCTCGTGAGCGTCAACTGGATGGAGCTGACCAACGGCCCGCTCGGCCTGCCGGGGGTGCCCGCGCCCGCGCTCGGGCCCTGGTCGCTCCGCGCCAAGGAGGCCTACTACTACCTGGTCCTCGCCGCCGTGGCGCTCTCCTACCTCGTGTGCGCGCGGCTCGTCGGCTCGCGGATCGGGCGCGCTTTCCTGGCGCTCAGGGAGAACGAGCCGCTCGCCGAGTCGGTCGGCGTGGACGTGACCCACTACCTGGTCCTCGCCGCCGTCGTGAGCGCGGCGCTCGCGGGCGGGGGCGGCGCCCTCTACGCCCACTACACGCGCTTCGTGAGCCCCGAGGTGTTCCTGTTCACCTACACGGTGACGATGGTCATCATGGTCGTCGCGGGCGGCAAGGGCACGCTCGCCGGCCCCCTCGTCGGCGCGGTCCTCTTCACGGCGCTCCCGGAAGCGCTCAGGCTCGCGACCTCGTGGCAGTGGCAGATGCTCGCCTACGGCGTGCTGCTCCTCCTGCTCGTCTTCTTCCTGCCGCGCGGCATCGTGCCGGCCGTGGTGGTGCGAGCCGAGGCCGTTCGACGGGCGAGGCGAGCGGTGAAATGATCGACGTGGTGCGAGCCGAGGCCGTTCGACGGGCGAGGCGAGCGGTGAAATGATCGACCAGGCCGGGGGTCTCGCCGTCAGCGACCTCGCGGTGAGGTTCGGCGGCGTCAGCGCGCTCGGGGGCGTCTCGTTCGAGGTCCGCCCGGGGACGATCACGAGCGTCATCGGGCCGAACGGCGCCGGCAAGACGACCGCGTTCAACGCCATCACCGGCTACCTCCGGCCGACGCGCGGGGAGATCGTCTGGGAGGGCGCGGCGCTCACGGGGCTCCGGCCCTCGGCGATCGCCGCGCGCGGCATCGTGCGCACCTTCCAGAAGACGAGCGTCTTCCCCTCGCTGTCGGTCACCGACAACGTGCTGGTCGGCCTGCACCTCCGGGGCACCGCCGGGTTCCTCGACGTCCTGCTCGGCCGGCGCCGGCTCGCGGTCGAGGAGGCGGCGCTCGCGCGCGACGCCGACGCGCTCATCGACTTCGTGGGGCTCGGCCACCGCCGGCGCGAGACGGCGAGCGCGCTGCCGTACGGCGAGCAGCGGCTCGTCGAGCTGGCGGTCGCGCTGGCGGCGAGGCCGCGGCTCCTGCTGCTCGACGAGCCGGGCGCCGGGATGAGCGGCGCCGAGAAGGCGGTCGTGAGCGGGCTCATCCGCAAGATCCGCGAGCAGGGCGTGACCGTGCTGCTGGTCGAGCACGACATGCGCCTGGTCATGGGGGTCTCGGACACCGTGATCGTGCTGAACCACGGTCGCGTCATCGCCGAGGGCGCGCCGGCCGCGGTCCAGGCGCACCCCGAGGTGATCCGCGCCTACCTGGGGACGGCGGGATGAGCCCGGCGGACGGCGCGCTCCTCAGGCTCGAGGACGTGCACGCCGCCTACGGCCCCGTGGCGGCGCTCCGCGGGCTCGACCTCGCCGTCGCGCCGGGCGAGCTGGTCTGCCTGATCGGCGCCAACGGCGCCGGCAAGACCTCCACGCTGCGGGCGATCTCGGGGCTCCTGCCGCCGAAGCGCGGGCGCATCGTCTTCGACGGCCGCGAGATCCAGCGGGCCGAGCCCGCGCGGATCCTCGAGGCCGGCGTCGCTCACTGCCCGGAAGGGCGACGCGTCTTCCCGTATCTCACGGTGGAGGAGAACCTCCGGATGGGCGCCTACGTCCGGCGCGACCGCCGCGGGATCGCCGAGGACGTCGAGCGCGTCTGCGCGCACTTCCCGATCCTCGCCGAGCGCCGGCGCCAGCTCGCCGGCACGCTCTCGGGCGGCGAGCAGCAGATGCTCGCGATCGGCCGCGCGCTGATGGCGCGCCCGCGGCTGATCCTCTTCGACGAGCCCTCGCTCGGGCTCGCCCCGACCGTCGTCGAGACGACGTTCGCGATCATCGCCGACATCCGACGGCGCGGGACCACCGTGCTCATGGTCGAGCAGAACGCCTACCTGGCGCTCCGGATGGCGGACCGCGGTTACGTCATGGAGACGGGCCGGATCGTCCTCGCGGGGCCGGCCGCCGACCTCCTGGCCGACGACCACGTGCGCCGCGCCTACCTCGGCGCCTGAGGGCGAAGGTAGGGGCTGCGTCGGGCACGGGCGCGGCTCACATCAAGCTGCGCCCGACACCGAGAATGACGGAGGAAGGATCGCGGTAGGGCGGTTGAGCAGATCGAGGACGTGCTAGAGGATCCCCTGCGGCGGGCGAAGTCGTACTAGAGTGGGGCGCGTGGCGAGGGGTAACGTGCGCGCACAAAGAGGGACACCGGGGCGGCCGCACGGAGTTCCCGGCCCCCGCGAGCTGCCGAACTACCGCATCCCAGAAGCCGCGCATTATCTGGGGATCCCCGCGTCCACGGTCCGGTGGTGGACACTGGGCCAGCGCTATCGAACGGCAGGGGGCGTGAAGACGGGGAAGCCAGTGATCGCGGTCCCCCCGGCATCACCCTCCCCTGTTGTCCTTCATCAATTTGGTCGAGCTGCACGTGCTTGACGGCATCCGGCACCAGTACCAGATACCCCTGCCGAAAGTCAGAAGCGCCGTGGAATACGTCGTTAGCCAGTTTTGCTTCGGGAGCACCTGCAACGCATCGAGCGGGACGAGGAAGGGCTCGCGATCAGGCTCTACCCGTTCACGCGGTATCGGCACGTTCAGAATCCCAAGCTGATCCTGATCGATCCACGCATCGCGTTCGGTCGGCCGGTCCTGGTCGGGACGGGGATCGCTACGTCCACTGTCGCGGAACGCTACAAGGCTGGCGAATCGATCGCGGCGCTGGCGGAGGATTATGCTCGCCAGCCGGAGGAGATCGAGGAAGCGGTCCGCTGCGAGCTTCACCTCGACGCCGCGTAAGCAGTCCTACACCTTCTTCGTCGACCGCGATCTCGGGAGAACGATCGTGCCAGAAGCTCTGCGCGCTGCTGGCGCCCAGGTGGAGATCCACGACGACAACTTCCCGCAGGGAGCCCTGGATGTAGAGTGGCTCCCCGAGGTCGGCCGGCGTGGTTGGGTGCTGCTCACGAAGGACCGGGAGATTCGGTACCGGGCAGCCGAGCGCGAGGCTCTCCTGAACGCCGGTGTTCGAGCGTTCGTCCTTCGGACACGCGGATTGAGCGGGCCGGACAACGCCCAGATCCTGGTCAAGGCACTTCCAAGGATGTCCGGTTCTGCACAGGCAACCCTCCGCCGTTCATCGCTGCGGTGTCGCCGGCCGGACGAGTTTCCCTGCTGTTTCGCGAATCCGGGAGAAAGCGACAGCGCAGAAAGGCCCGACGCTCCTGACCCAGGAAACAGCACCCCGGGGTGTCAAGAAGAGTGGACATTGTCAGCGGCGACCGCGCCACTCACCATCACGGTATGGCGGACCCGAGGCAGCTCCGCGGGCGGGAGGCGGAGGACGCGGCGGCCGCGTATCTCGCGCGGGCTGGACTCGCCGTCGTGGACCGCAACGTGCGCTTCCGCGCCGGCGAACTCGACCTCGTCTGCCGCGACGGCGCTCGCTGGGTGTTCGTCGAGGTGAAGGCGCGGCGCGCGGACTGGGGCGACGCCCCGGGCGCCGCGGTCGCGTGGTGGAAGCAGCGCCGGATCGTGCGGCTCGCGCAGCTCTACCTCAAGGCGCGGGGCCTCGGCGAGCCGCCCTGCCGCTTCGACGTCGTGGCGGTCACCGCGGGCGATGACGGCCGCCTCGAGGTGCGCCACGTCCCCGCCGCCTTCGACGCAACCGGGATGGTATGATCCCATCGATGCGTCGCCTTGATATCCCCCTTCCTCTCGATGTGTACCAGCGGCTCCGCAAGGAAGCGCGAGCGGCCAGGCAACCCGCCACAGTCGTGGCGCGTCACGCCATCGAGGCATGGCTTCGCCAGCGGCGGCGCGCAGCGGTTCACAAGGCGATCAGCGCCTATGCGAACGTCATGGCGGGCACCGGAGCCGATCTGGATCCAGCGCTCGAGGCCGCATCGCTCGAGCACCTGGCGGAGGAGGAGCGCCGCGCGCAGCGGCGCCGACGGAACCGCTCGCGCTGATTTCGGGTACAATCCGATCCTCGTGACGACCCGCTGGGACGCGTACCGGACCGCGCTGCCGTCGATCGCCCACGCCGTCGGCCGGACGCCGCTCGTGCGGCTCAATCGTGTCCCGGCGGGCGTCACGCCCGCTGTCTACCTGAAGCTCGAGTGGTACGGCGCGACGGGGAGCCTCAAGGACCGCATCTATCTCCACATGTTCGAGCGCGCCGAGGCGCGCGGCGACCTCCGGGCCGGCATGCGGGTGCTCGAGTGCTCGACGGGCAACGCCGGGATCGCGTGCGCCTTCGTCGCCGCGGTCAAGGGCTACCCGTGCACGATCGTGATGCCCGAGGGCATGAGCGAGGAGCGCAAGAAGATCATGCGCGCCTACGGCGCGGAGCTGGTCTTCACGCCGGGCGGCGAGAGCGACGTGGACCTCGCGCTCGCGCGGCTCCGCGAGCTGCGCGACGCCGACCCGCGGGGTGTCTGGGTGCCCGGCCAGTTCGACAACGCCGACAACGTCGAGGCCCACTACCTGACGACGGGGCCCGAGATCCGGGAGCAGTGCGACGGGCGCGTGGGCGCCTTCGTGGCCGCGCAGGGCAGCGGCGGGACGCTCTCGGGCGTCGGGAAATTCCTGCGCGAGCGCGACGCGGGCGTGCGCCTCTACGCGGTCGAGCCCGACGAGTGCGCGCTCCTGGCGCGGCGCGAGTGGGGCCCGCACGGCATCGAGGGCATCGGCGACG
>Ga0154364_1029_pt1 | contig 15215 bp, 16 predicted proteins | sample RifGroA2_FD_115892 | JGI IMG/M metagenome (GOLD analysis project Ga0154364, IMG submission 115892) | Candidatus Rokubacteria bacterium GWA2_73_35 | reverse complement strand
GAGCCCCTTGTTCATCAGCGTGGCCGAGTCGATCGTGATCTTCGCGCCCATCTTCCACGTCGGGTGCTGCAGGGCGTCCTCGACGCTCACGCCGCCGAGCCGCGCCTTCGGTGTCTCGCGGAACGGCCCGCCCGACGCCGTCAGGAGGATCCGATGCACGTCACCGCGGTTGTGGCCTTGCAGGCACTGGAAGACGGCGCTGTGCTCCGAGTCGACCGGGAGCAGCCTGACCCCCCGCGCGCGGGCCGCGGCCGTCATGAGGCGGCCGGCCATCACCAGGGTCTCCTTGTTGGCGAGGGCCACGCTGCGCCCGGCGCGGATCGCGGCCATCGTGGGCAGGAGCCCGGCGCCCCCCACGAGCGCGGAGACGACGACGTCGGCGTCGGCGTCGCCCGCGAGGGCCACGAGGCCGTCGGGACCGGCGAGCAGCTCGGGCCGCGGGGCGGGCAGCGCGGCGGCGAGCCGGTCGACGGCCGCCGGGTCGAGCAGCGCGACGGCGCGCGGCGAGTACTTCCGGCACAGGTCGACGAGCAGCTCCACGTTGGAGCCCCGGGCGGCCAGGCCCGCGACGGCGAACTCCTCGGGGAAGCTCGACACGAGCTCCAGGGTGCGCAGCCCGATCGAGCCGGTGGCGCCGAGCAGCGTGACGCGCTTCACCGGGCGAGCCCCGTCCAGGTCGCGAAGTAGAAGAGCGCCGGCGCGTTGAAGAGCAGGCTGTCCAGCCGGTCGAGCGCGCCGCCGTGGCCCGGGATCAAGCTCCCCGTGTCCTTGGCGCCGACGCTGCGCTTGATCGCCGACTCCGCGAGGTCGCCGACCTGCCCGACCAGGCCGAGGAGGGCCCCGGCGCCGAGCGCCGCGGCGGGCGGCCACTCGGGGAGGAGCCATGGCGCGAGGGCGAGCGAGGCGACGACCGAGGTCAGGAGCTGCGCCACCGCCCCCTCGACCGTCTTGCGCGGGCTGATCACCGGCGCGAGCCGGTGCCGGCCGAGCGCCGAGCCGACGAGGTAGGCCGCCGACTCGCCGATCCACGTCACGCCGACGAGGAACAGGACCAGCGCCGGGCCGTCCGGGAGCTGGCGCAGCAAGAGCCCGTGCCCGAGGAGCCAGCTCACGTACGTGAGGCCCAGGAGCCCGATCGTCGCCGGCTCCGCCGACGGCGTCGCCCCCTTCCAGATCGGCACGCTCAGCACGACGAGGATCGCGACCGCCAGCGCGGGGACCGGCCCGCCCGGGGCGCGGAACGCGGCGGTTACGGCAACGGCGGTGACGACGCCGAGCCAGCGGTGCGTCGGCCGTCCGGCGCGCTCGAAGATCCGCCCGAGCTCCCAGGACGCCGCGCCGGCGAGCCCGAGGATCAGCGCGTCGAAGACCCACCACGGCGCGCGCGTGACGACCCAGACGAACGCCGGGACCGAGACGGCCGCGGTGAGCGCGCGGGTCCAGACCCCGGAGGCCGGCACGGTGTCGTCCCGCAGCGCCGCCACGCTCAGGCCGCCCACGTCACGCCCCCACCGGCGCTCACACGCCACCGAAGCGGCGCGTGCGCCCCTGGAACTCGGCGACGGCGCGGTAGAGGTCGGCGGCGCTGAAGTCCGGCCACAGCTTCGGGGTCACGAGGAACTCCGTGTACGCGATCTGCCACAGCAGGAAGTTCGACACGCGCATCTCGCCGCTCGTCCGGATCAGCAGGTCGGGATCCGGCACGTCGGCCGCGTAGAGGGCCTGGCTGACGTGCGCCTCGGTGATCGCCTCGGGCGCGACCTCGCCGGCGCGCACGCGCGCGGCGAGCGTCCGGAACGCGTCCACCAGCTCGTCACGCCCGCCGTAGTTGAAGGCCATCAGGAGCGTGAGGCCGGTGTTGTGCCGCGTCTCGTGCGCGACGCGCTCGATACCCCGGCGCACGCCCGCCGGCACCCCGTTGGTGCGGCCGAGCAGCCGGAGCCGCACGTTGCGGGCCATGAGCTCCGGGAGCTCCGAGCGCACGGCGCGCTCGAGGAGGCGCATCAGCATGGAGACCTCGTTCTCCGGCCGGCTCCAGTTCTCGGTCGAGAACGCGTAGAGCGTCACGTAGCCGAGGCCCAGCGCGTCGGCGGCGCGCACGATGGCGCGCGCGGCCTTGACCCCCGCCCGGTGCCCGGCGACGCGCGGGAGCCCACGCTGGGTCGCCCAGCGGCCGTTGCCGTCCATGATGACGGCGACGTGGCGGGGCAGCGGCTGAGCGCGCACGAGCGCGAGCAGCTCCGCCTCGCGCATCTCGGCGAGCGGCTCGCCCACCGGCGCGCGCGTCCCCCTCACGGCCATGCGACGCTCATCTCACGGATCGTCAAAACGACAAGATCTCCTGCTCCTTCTTCTTCAGGAGCTCGTCGACCCTGGCGACGTGCCTGTCCGTGACCTTCTGGATCTGGTCGTGCCCGCGCCGCTCCTCGTCCTCGGAGACCTTCTTGTCCTTCGCCATGGCGCGGAGCCGGTCGTTCGCCTCGCGGCGGACGTTGCGCACCGCCACCCGCGACTCCTCGGCCATCTTGTGGATCGTCTTGACGAGCTGCTTGCGTCGCTCCTCGGTCGGGCTCGGCATCGTGAGGCGGAGGATCTTCCCGTCGTTCATGGGCGTCACGCCCAGGTCCGAGGCGATGATCGCCTTCTCCACCGCCTTGAGCTGCGAGGCCTCCCAGGGCTGGATCACCAGCGTGCGCGCGTCCGGCGTCGAGATCGACGCCATCTGGTTGATCGGCGTGGGGGTACCGTAGTAGTCGACGCGGAGGACGTCCAGCAGCGCGGCCGAGGCACGGCCCGTCCGCACGCTCGCGAACTCGCGCGCGAGCGCCTCGATCGCCGCCGACATCCGAGACTCGAGATCCTTCAGCAGCGCCTGCATGCCGTTACCCTCCCGGCGACACGATCGAGCCCACCGGCTCGCCGAGCACGATCCGCTTGATGTTCCCGGACCGCGTCAGATCGAAGACGATGATCGGCAGCTTGTTGTCCATGCACAGGGAGATCGCGGCCGAGTCCATCACTGCGAGTCCGCGGTTCAGGACGTCGATGTAGGTCACGCGCGCGAGCCGCTCGGCGTGCGGGTCCCGCTTGGGGTCGGCCGAGTAGATGCCGTCCACCTTCGTGGCCTTCATGATCGCATCGGCTCCGATCTCGACGGCGCGCAGCGCCCCGGCCGTGTCGGTCGTGAAGAACGGGTTGCCGGTGCCGGCGGCGAAGATCACCACCCGCCCCTTCTCGAGGTGCCGCATCGCCCGCCGCCGGATGTACGGCTCGGCCACCGCGCGCATCTCGATCGCCGAGAGCACGCGCGTCTGCAGCCCCGCCTTCTCGAGCGCGTCCTGCAGCGCGAGCGCGTTGATGACGGTCGCGAGCATGCCCATGTAGTCGGCCGTCGCCCGGTCCATCCCGCCCGTGCTTGCCGCCACGCCCCGGAAGATGTTGCCGCCCCCCATGACGATCGCGAGCTGCACGCCGAGCGCGATGACGTCACGGACCTCGACCGCGACCCGATCGAGCACGGCCGGATCGATGCCGTAGCCCTGGTCCCCGGCGAGCGCCTCACCGGAGAGCTTCAGGACGACGCGGCGGTACGCCGGGCGGGCCCCCGCGGCATCCGCCGCCATGCTCACCCGCCCTCGCCGACCTGGAAGCGGACGAAGCGCCTGACGAGGATTCGCTCGCCGGTCTTCGCGTTCACGCCATCGACCAGGTCCTTCACCCGGGTCTTGCCGGAAGCGTCCTTGATGAACGGCTGCTCGAGCAGGCACTGCTCGCCGTAGAACTTCTCGAGCTTGCCCTCGATGATCCGGTCGATCACCTGGGGCGGCTTCTTCTGGTCGGCGAGCTGGCCTCGGTAGATCTCCCGCTCCTTCTCGACCAGCTCCGGCGGGATCTCCTCGCGCGCGACGTACGCAGGGTTGGCCGCCGCGATCTGCATGCCGAGGTCCCGGACCAGCTCCTGGAAGGCGTCGGTCTTCGCCACGAAGTCGGTCTCGCAGTTGACCTCCACCAGGACGCCGAGCCTGGCGCCCGCGTGGACGTACGCGCCCACGGCGCCCTCGCGCGCCTCGCGGTGGGCCCGCCGGGCGGCCTGCGCCATCCCCTTCTTGCGGAGGTACTCGACAGCGCCGTCCAGATCGCCCTTCGCGTCCGCGAGCGCCTCCTTGCAATCCATCACTCCCGCGCCCGTGCGCTCGCGGAGCTCCTTCACCAGCTGTGCGCTCGACGCCATCGTCAGCCCTCCACCTCGGCGGCCGCCGCCTCGACCGGCTCCGCCTGGGCCTCCGGCGCCGTCTCGGCCTCCTCCTTGGCGAGCGTGCCCCGGCCCTCGCTGATCGCGTCGGCCATGCGCCCCGTGATCAGCCGGACGGCGCGGATCGCGTCGTCGTTCCCCGGGATCGGATAGTCGATCCCGGTGGGGTCGCAGTTGGTGTCCACGATCGCCACGATCGGGATGCCCAGGCGCTGCGCCTCGGCCACGGCGATCTTCTCCTTGCGGGGGTCGATGATGAAGACCGACGCGGGGAGCTGCTCCATCGCCTTGATGCCGATGAGGGCCTTCTCGAGCTTCTCCCGCTCGCGGTCCAGCTCGAGCGCCTCCTTCTTCGGCACCCGCTCGAACTCGCCGTTCTCCTTCATCTCCTCGAGCTTCTTCAGCCGCGCGATCGACTTCCGGATCGTTGCGAAGTTCGTCAGCGTGCCGCCGAGCCAGCGCTGGTTGACGTAGAACATCCCGCAGCGCGTGGCCTCCTCGAACACGGTCTCCTGCGCCTGCTTCTTCGTGCCGACGAACAGCATCGTGCCGCCGCCGGCCGCGAGGTCGCGGACGAACGCGTACGCCTCGCGGAACTTCTTGAGCGTCTTCTGCAGGTCGATGATGTAGATGCCGTTCCGCTCGCCGAAGATGTACTTCTGCATCTTCGGGTTCCAGCGCTTCGTCTGGTGCCCGAAGTGCACCCCGGCCTCGAGCAACTCTTTCATCGTCAACGCGGCCATGTCTCCTCCTCCGGTTTGCCCCCGCCGCGCTACGGCATCGGACACGCCGCGGACGGCGGGGACCCGGCCCCGCCACGGCCCGCGGCGCGCGCGACCTCCGACCGGGAGGCGCGCGGCGTGCGTGATGTGGTTACGTCGTGTACTTGCCGTTGATCCGGACGTACTCCTCGCTCAGGTCACAGGTCAAGACGCGCTCCTCGCTGCGGCCGAGGCCCAGGTCGACCGTGATCGCGTACTCCGGCCGCGCCATGATCTCGCGCAGGCGGTCGAGCCGCGCGCCCTCGCGGAGCATCCCGCGCTCGACGAGCCGCTCGTCGTCGAACGCGATGGAGACCTTGTCCTGCTCCACCCGCGCCGCCGACTTGCCCAGCGCCATCATGATACGGCCCCAGTTGGGGTCCTGCCCGTTGATCGCCGTCTTCACGAGGGGTGAGTTCGCGACGCTCCGCGCCGCCGCGAGCGCGTCCTTGCGGCTCGCGGCGCCGCGCACGGTGATCGCCACCAGCTTCGTCGCGCCCTCGCCGTCGCTCACCAGCATCCGCGCGAGGCGGCCCATGACCGCCTCGAGTCCTGCGGCGAACTGCCGCAGGCCGGATCCGCCCGCCGCGAGCGGCCGGTTCTCCGCGAGGCCGTTGGCCAGCACCGCGACCGTGTCGCTCGTCGACTGGTCGGCGTCGACCGTGATCCGGTTGAGCGTCCGCTCGACCGCCCGGCGCGTGACGGCCGCGAGCGGCGCCCGCGCGACAACCGCGTCGGTCGCGACGAAACAGAACATCGTCGCCAGGTGCGGCTCGAGCATCCCGACGCCCTTGGCGATCCCGCCGATCGTCACCGGCCGGCCGCCGAGCTCGACCCGCAGCGCCGCCTCCTTCGTCCGCGTGTCGGTCGTCAGGATCGCCTCGGCGGCGGCCCGCCCGCCCTGGGGCGAGAGCGCCTTCACCAGCTTCGGCAGCGCCGCGCGGATCCGGTCCATCGGCAGCGGCACGCCGATCACGCCGGTCGACGCGACCAGGACCTGCGCGGCCGGGACGCGCAGGAGCTCCCCCGCGAGCCTGGCCATCTCCCGGGCGTCCCGGAGGCCGCGCTCACCGGTGCAGACGTTCGAGCATCCGCTCGACGCGAGGATCGCCTGGGCGGTGCCGCTCCGGGCATGCTCCATCGAGACGACCACCGCCGCGCCCTTGACCTGGTTCGACGTGAACACGGCCGCCACGCGCGCCGGCGTCGAGGAGTAGACCAGGGCGAGGTCCTTCTTGCCGCCCGGCTTGATCCCGGCGGCCACGCCGCCGGCGAGGATCCCCGGGACCGCCGTGATGCCGCCGTCAAGCCACTCGAGCTCGGCCATTTACGGGTACACCGGCGGGGCGTCGAGGCCCGTCCGCTCCGGCCACCCGCAGAGGATGTTGAGGTTCTGGACGCCGTTCGCCGAGCCGCCCTTGCCGAGGTTGTCGATCGCCGACACGCAGATCGCCCGGCCCGTCCGCGGGTCCGCGACCACGGTCACGTCGCAGTAGTTCGAGCCGACCACGGCCCGCGTCGTCGGCCGCTCGCCCTCGTCGAGCACGCGCACGAACGGCTCGCCCGCGTAGAACTCCCGGTAGACCTCGAGCAGCCGCGCGGTCGCGACCGGCGCCGCGAGCGGCACCGACGCGGTCGTGTACAGGCCGCGGTTGAGCGGGAGCAGGTGCGGCGTGAACGCGACCCGCACCGCCGCGCCCGCGAGCGCGCCGAGCTCCTGCTCCATCTCCGGCGTGTGGCGATGCGAGGCCAGGCCGTACGCCTGCACGTTCTCGTTGGCCTCGGTGTAGAGGTACATCGGGTCCACCTTGCGCCCCTGGGCGCCGGCGCCCGTCACGCCCGACTTGCCGTCGATGACGATGCCGTCGAGCCGCGCGAGGCCGGCCCTGACGAGCGGCGCGGTGGCGAGGATCGCGCCGGCCGGGTAGCAGCCGGGGTTCGCGACGAGCGCCGCGCCGGCGATCGCCTTCCGGTGCAGCTCGGGCAGCCCGTACACCGCCTCGGCGAGGCCCGCGGCGTCGACGTGCGGCGCCTTGTACCAGGTCACGTAATCTTGTGGGTCGCGGAGGCGGTAGTCGGCCGAGAGGTCGATCGCCTTCACGCCGCGGCGCCGGAGCGCGGGCACCGCCTTCTGCGACTCCATGTGCGGCAGCGCCAGGAAGACGACATCGGCGACGTCGGCGAGCCACCCGGCGTCGAGGTCGTGGAAGCGCAGGTCGCAGAGGCCGCGCAGGTGCGGGTACGCGCGCGCGAGCGGCTCGCCGGCCAGCCGGTCGGAGGTCACCCCGCTCACGCTCACCCGGGGATGGACGAGCAGCAGCCGGAGGAGCTCGGCTCCCATGTAGCCGCTTGCTCCGGCGACGGCGACGCGCACCACGGCAGACGGCTCCGGCACTACCGCTTCGAGTACTGGAACTTTTGCCGCGCGCCCGGCTGGCCGTACTTCTTGCGCTCACGCATCCGCGGGTCGCGGGTGAGCAAGCCGGCCTTCTTGAGGGGGAGCCGGAACTTGTCGTCGAGGCGCGCGAGCGCCCGCGCGATGCCGTGCCGGACCGCGCCCGCCTGGCCCGTCGGGCCGCCGCCGCCGACGGTGATCGTGATGTCGAGCTGGCCGGCGGTGCCGGTCACCTGCAGCGGCTGCGCGATGATCATGCGCAGGGTCTCGCGCGGGAAGTAGTCCTCGAACGCGCGCCGGTTGACGACGATGCGGCCGGCGCCGGGCCGGACCCAGACGCGGGCGATCGACGTCTTGCGGCGCCCGGTCCCGTAGAATCTGTCGAGCACGACTGCCATCAGCTGGCCTCCGACTTGGTGCGCGCACCGGGCATCAGGGTCGGCTGCTGCGCCCGGTGCGGGTGCGCGGCGCCGCGATACACCTTGAGCTTCCTGGCCATGGCCCGCCCGAGCCGGTTCTTCGGCAGCATCCCCTGGACCGCCCACTCGATGACGCGCTCCGGATGCGTCCGGAGCATCGTCTCGGCGCGAACCTCCCGCAGGCCGCCGATGTAGCCGGAGTGCCAGCGGTACTGCTTGTTCTTGAGCTTGCGTCCCGTGAGGTGGACCTTTTCGGCGTTGATGACCACCACGTGGTCCCCGACGTCCAGATGCGGCGCGAACGTGGTCTTGTGCTTGCCGCGGAGGATTGACGCGACGCGACTGGCGAGGCGCCCCAGCACCTGCCCGTCGGCATCCACGACGAACCACTTCCGCTCGATCTCGCTCTCCTTCGGCATCGACGTCGGCATGGCTTCCTCTCACACCAGAGCTAAGTAGGCGTCCACACAGAAAAAATCGCAACGTCTGACTTTATAGGAATTCCCCCCGACTGTCAACCTGGGGCCGGTCGGTCGAGCGTCAGCCGCGGCTGGCCCGGGTCTTGCCGGGCCAGGGGCAGAGCGTCCGGACGGGGCACGCCGGGCAGAGGGGCTTGCGGGCCCCGCAGGTCCGCCGGCCGTGCGTGGTGAGCAGGTGGCTCCAGAGCGTCCAGTCGCGCGTGGGCAGCGCCTCCACGAGCTGCGCGTGGATCACCTCGGCGTCCTCCGACCGCGCGAGCCCCAGGCGCTGCGAGACGCGAAAGACGTGCGTGTCCACGGCGATCGCCGGCTGGCCGAAGGCGTTGCCGAGCACCACGTTGGCTGTCTTGAGGCCGACGCCCGGCAGCCGCACCAGTTCCTCGCGCGTGCGGGGCACCTGCCCGCCGTGCCGCTCGACGAGGGCCCGGGCCATGCCGGTGATCGCCCGGGCCTTCGCGCGGAAGAACCCCGTCGAGTGGATCTCGCGCTCGAGCGTCGCCGGGTCGGCCGCCGCCCAGTCACGGGCCGACCGGTACTTCCCGAACAGCGCGGGCGTCACCTGGTTGACCCGCTCGTCGGTGCACTGGGCGGCGAGGATCGTCGCGACGAGCAGATCGAGCGGCGTCGCGAATGCCAGCGCGATCTTCGCCTCCGGGTAGGCCTTCCGGAGCGCCCGGGCAAGGGCCCGCGCGCGGGCGCGCCTGGCGTCGAGGGACTCACGCATGGCGGCTCTCCCCTCAGGGCCCGGGCGTGACGCGGATGGCGCCGGGCGCGATGTCGACGCGGCCCACCGTCGCCGGGATCGGCAGGTCGCGCATGCGGAGCGTCGGATCGAAGTTGCGCACCACCCAGTCGACGAGCGGCGCCGGGACGGGCACGCCGCCCAGACGGACGCGCTCGGCCACGAGCGCGAACGGCCGGTCGGCCGCCGGAACGACGCGCACCCGCACCGCGACGTCGGGGCCGGGCTGCGGGAGGGCCAGCGCGAGCGCCCCCGGCAGGACGGCCAGGGACGCGCGGCGGAACGCCTTCAGGTCGCCGAGGAACGCGCGCAGGTCCGCCTCGAGGATCGTTGCCCGCTCGAGCCGGATCGCCCGCCCGTCGAGCAGGTCGAGCCGGCCCTCGAGCGCGCCCCACGGGTTCACGTCGAGGCCGTCGACGACGAGGCGCAGGTCGCGCACGCGCAGGAGGGCGGCGCGCGGACGCGTGAACTCGCCGACCAGCGCGGACGCGGCGGAGACCTCCAGGCGCTCGATGCGTCCGCGGAGGATCCCGGCGTCGTGGACCAGGCGGACCTCGAGCCCCTCGGTCCCGCGGGCGACGTCGGGCAGCCGGCGCCGGAGCGCCGCCTCGATGGCCCGCGCCATCGTCGCCGGCGCCACGGGCGGGACGTCGCTGAGCCGCCGCGCCCGCACGGTCGCCGTCGAGCCGTCGGGGAGCCGCCACTCGCCGATGACCGGGAACACCCGCGCGAAGCTCGGGTCGGCGAGCCGCTCCGCGATGCGGCGCGGCCGCGCCGCGGTCCACTCGGGCCCGACGTCGCCCGTCTTGAGGATCATGTAGTCGACGCCGAGCGGGTGCTCGTCCCAGGCGCGCGTGAACCTGAGCGGCAGGCCGTCGCGCACTCCGTAGTAGCGGAAGTTCGAGACCGAGAAGAAGTTGTAGTTCGGGACCACGCTCACCGTCGCGGCGGCGCCGCGGCTTGCGCGCAGGATCAGCGCCATCACGTCGCGGTGGCGCCAGTCGGTCCGCATCGGCGGCGACTCGAGCACGAGCGGGAGGCCGAGCAGCGGGATCCTGAGGCCGCCCGGTACGGCGAACACGGTGGCACCGACCTGGACGGCCCCCGCGACGACGAGCGCCGCCCACGCGGCCGTGCGCAGCCGGCCCCGCAGCGCGGCGAGCCCGAGTCCAGCGAGGACGGCGGCGACGGGCAGGAGCGGCAGCGTGTAGCGCAGGTTCTTGTTCTGGATCAGCTCGACGATGGCAAACGGCACGAGCAGCGTCGCGAGCAGCCAGCCCTGCCGCCGCCGCGCGGCGACGGCGAGCCCGACGACGAACAAGAGGACGGCGACGAGGCCGAACTGGGTCGCGAACCAGTCGGGGTAGACGCGCAGCGCCGCGGCGGTGAGCGTCTCGGGATAGCCCGACTCGGCGGCCTGCTTGAACGACCGGCTGGCGATCTGCTGCCCGAGGCCGAGCAGGCGCGGCCCGTACCACGGCAGCGAGAGCGCCGCCGCCACGAGCCCGGCGAGCGCGGCGTTGCCGAGCGCCCGCCGGCCGCGCGCCCGCGCGAGCGTCCACGCGAGCGGCGGGAGCAGGTACGCGGCGAACGGCGGCTTCGTCAAGAGGCCGAGACCGAGGCCGAGGCCGAGCGCGAGCGAGGCGCCGCGGCGGCCGAAGTCCTCCGTGCGGAGCAGCAGGACGAGCGCCAGGGCCACCATCGCGGCGAGCGGCAGGTCGAGCTGGAACCGCAGCGCGGAGAACACGACGAACGGTGCCGTGCCGAACGCCAGCGCGGCGACCACGCCAGCCGTGCCGCTCGCCAAGCGACGGCCGAGAGCGTACGCCGCCGCCATGCCGAGCCCGAGGAACGCGAGGACGACGCCCTGGGCGGCCGCCGCGTCCGAGGGCGCCAGCGCGTACGCGACGCCGGCGAGGCAGGGCACGAGCGGCGGGTAGAAGGACGAGCGCGTGAGGATCGTCCGGAGGTCGCCGCGGGCGAGGTCCTGGGCGCACTCCACCGCGCGCTGGAGCTGATTGGCGTGGTCCCATTCCGGTGGCCGCCGGTCGAGGGCGAGCCACACGCCGGCGACGGCGACGATCGCGGCAAACGCCCCCGCGACGGCCGCGCGCTCGAGCGTCCGGCGCCGCTCGGCTTCGATCATGGGCTCGCCTCGCCGCTCCGGCGCGCGAGCAGGAGGAGCGAGGACCCGAACGGGAGGGCGAGGCGGGGCACCAGGTGGCGCTCCAGTGCGAAGACGCGCTCGAGCGCGCGGTTCCAGGGCTCCGGGGGCCGCGAGAGGTCGTGCCCGCGGGCTCCGACCAGGCGCTTCCAGGCGCGCACGGCGGCCACCACGGGGAACAGGAGCGTGTTGAAGTAGCTCACGCGCTCGACCGCGAACCCGGCCTCCCCCACGCGCCGCGCGAGCACGCCCGCGGTGTAGCGCCGGCGGTGACCGAGCGCGACGTCGTGGCCGCTCCAGAGCCAGCGGTAGGCGGGCACCGTCACGACGAGGAGGCCGCCGGGCGCGAGCGCGCGGCGTGCGGCGGCGAGCCCGGCCGCGTCGTCGTCGAGGTGCTCGAGCACGTCGAGGAGGAGGACCGCCTCCGCCCAGCCGTCCGGCACCGGCAGCTCGGCGGGCAGGCGTCCCGGGCGCGCGTCGAGCCCGGCCGCGCGCGCGGCGGCGACGAGGTCCGGGTGCGCCTCCATGCCGACGGCCTCGCCGAACCCGCCGAGCGCCGCGAGTACGTTGCCGGTGCCGCAACCGAGCTCGAGGAGTCGGACGCGGCGCGGCGGGAGTGCGCGCCGCAGCACCGCGAGGAGAACGGCGAGGCGGCCACGGAACCACCAGTGGCGCGTGTCCTCCTCCATGTGCACCGCGAGGTACGCGGGGTCCACGGCCTCAGTGCGGCAGGCGCAGGCGCAGCCCGGCCAGCGCCGCCTCGAGCTCGGTCCCCCCGAGCCGGCGCGGCACGTGGGCGATCGACCATGGCGCCTCGCGGGGCGCGGGATCGTCGAGCCGGCGCGGCACGATGTGCCAGTGCACGTGCGGGATCTGGTTGCCGAGGAGCGCGCAGTTCATCTTCGCGGCGCCGTAGGCCTCGTCGAGCGCGCGCGCCACGGTCGTGACCTCCTCGAGGAGCTCGGCGCGCTCCTCGCGCGTGAGCTCCCAGAGCTCGGTCGCGTGGCGACGCAGCACGAGGAGCGTGGAGCCCGGCAGGAACTGGTCCTCGTGCAGGTAGGCGACCGTGAGCGCGAGGCCGGCGATCCGGTGGGCCGGATCCGGCCAGGCGCCGGCGCAGGCGACGCAGGCCGGCGCGCTCATGGCCGGGTCGCGAGGAACCGGCCGAGCCGGTCGAGGCCCTCCCGGATGCGCTCGAGCGACGACGCGTAGGAGAAGCGCAGGTAGCCCTCCGCGTTGGCGCCGAACGCGGCGCCGGGCGTGACCGCGACGTGGCAGCCCTCCAGGATCTCGCGGGCCAGGCTGACCGAGTCCTTCCCCAGGTGACGCGCGTTCGCGAGCACGTAGAACGCCCCGGTCGGCTCGACGCCGACGCCCAGGCCGATCCCGCGGAGCCCCGCGAGCATCGCCCGCCGCCGCTCGTCGAAGATCGCGCGGAACCGCCGGGGCTCCTCCCCCGCCTCGCGCAGGGCGGCGACGCCCGCCCACTGGACGAACTCGTTCGTGGAGATGAAGAAGTTCCCGTAGAGCGTCTGCAGCGCGCGGATGTGCGCGCGCGGCGCGACGATCCAGCCGAGCCGGTACCCCGTCATCGCGTACGCCTTCGAGAAGCCGTTGAGCACGAACGCCCGGTCCGTGAACTCCAGCACGGACCGGTCGCGCCCCGCGTAGGAGAGGCCGTGGTAGATCTCGTCGGCGACGAGCATGGGCCCGCCGTCGCCCGCGAGCGCCGCGATCGCCGCGAGCCGCTCGTCCGAGAGCACGGTCCCGGTCGGGTTGGCGGGCGAGTTGACGAGGATCGCCTTCGTGCGCGGCCCGGTCCGCTCCCGGACCGCCTCGGGCCGGACCTGGAAGCCATCCTCCTCCGTCAGGTCGACGTACACGGGCCGGCCCTCGGCGTACCGGATGAAGTTCGGGTAGCACGCGTAGTAGGGATCGGTCAGCACGACCTCGTCACCGGGGTCGAGCAGGTGGCCGAAGAGCAGGAGCATCGCCGGCGAGGTCCCCGCGGTGACCAGGATCCGGTCGGGGGAGACGTCGACGCCGTAGGCCCGCGCGTAGTGCTCGGCGATCGCCTCGCGGAGCGGGAGGATGCCGAGGCTGTGCGTGTACCGCGTGCGCCCCTCCCGGACCGCCCGCGCGAGCGCCTCCCGCACGACGGCCGGCGCCTCGAAGTCCGGCTCGCCGAACTCGAAGTGCACCACGTCGGCGCCCGCGCGCTCGAGGGCCTGCGCCTGCTCGCCCATCTCGACCGCGAGGAACGGCTCGATCGCCGAGATCCGCCGTGCGAGCGTCACGCGCGCCTCCGGACGCGCCAGCGGGCCCGGGCGATCTGCCAGAGCATCCCGGGCCCGTGCCGCAGCACGCCGACCTTGCTCCCCGCCTGGTCGGCCCAGTTCACCGGCACCTCGACGACGCGGTAGCCCGCGCGCTGCGCGAGCAGCAGCAGCTCGACGTCGAAGCCGAACCCGCGCGTGCGGAGCCGCTCGAACAGGTCCTCCGCCGCGCGCGCGCTGAGCGCCTTGAACCCGCACTGCGAGTCGGCGACGCCCTGGAGCCCGAGCCGCGCGACCAGCCAGTTGAACAGCCGGCCCGCGGCGACCCGGTGGCGCAGCGCCGCCACCGACACCGCGGGGTCCGCGAGGACGCGCGAGGCGATGACGACGTCGGCACCGGCCGCGAGCGCCGGCTCGAAGCGCTTGAGCTCGGCGATCGGCGTCGCGCCGTCGGCGTCGGCGAAGAGCCGCACGGCGCCCGTCGCGGCGCGCATCCCGGCGCGCACCGCCGCGCCCTTGCCCGCGTTCTCCGGCAGGCGCAGCAGCCGCACCGCCGGGCTCTGGCGCGCGCGGGCCAGGACCAGGTCGCCCGTGCCGTCGGTCGAGCCGTCGTCGACGACGATCACCTCGTACGGCTCGCCGCGGCCGTCGAAGTAGCCGACGACGTCGTCGAGGTATGGCGGCAGGCGGCGCGCCTCGTTGAACGCGGGGAGAACGACCGACCAGCGCGGCCGCGTCACCGGATGCCCGAGAGGTCCACGGGCCGCCGGCGGCGCGCCACCCCGGTCTCGTGGGCCGCGCGCGCGACGCCGGCGGCGACGGCCGGCGCGACGGCCTTGTTGAAGACGCTCGGAATGATGTACTCCTCGCCCAGCTCGCTCCGGCTCACGCACGCGGCAAGCGCGCGCGCCGCCGCGAGCTTCATCTCGTCGTTGACGGCGCGCGCGCGGGAGTCGAGCAGCCCGCGGAAGAAGCCGGGGAAGCAGAGCACGTTGTTGATCTGGTTGGGATAATCGGACCGGCCCGTCGCCATCACGCGGACGTGTCGCTCGGCGTCCTCGGGTCGTATCTCGGGCTCCGGATTCGCCATGGCGAACACGATGGCGTCCCTCGCCATCCGCTTGAGGTCCCGCACGCCAAGGATGCCGGGCACCGAGAGGCCGATGAACACGTCGGCGCCCCTGAGCGCGTCCCCGAGCCCCCCCCGGACCCGCCGCGGGTTCGTCGCCGACGCGACCCAGCGCTTCATGAAGTCCAGGCCCGCGGCCCGCCCGGGGTAGAGGCAGCCGTGCTCGTCGACGCCCACGATGTCGCGCACGCCGCTCGACTGGAGGATCTTGATCGTCGCCGTGCCCGCGGCGCCGACGCCGGTGACGACGACGCGCAGGCGCCGTGGTTCCTTCTTCACGATCCGGAGCGCGTTCAGGAGCGCCGCGAGGACCACGACCGCGGTGCCGTGCTGGTCGTCGTGGAAGACCGGGACATCGAGCTCCTTGCGCAGGCGGTCCTCGACCTCGAAGCAGCGCGGCGCCGCGATGTCCTCCAGGTTGATGCCGCCGAAGCCCGGCGCGATCAGCTTGACGGTCTCGACGATCTTGTCCACGTCCTTCGTGCCGAGGCACACGGGGAAGGCGTCGACGCCGGCGAGCTCCTTGAACAGCATCGCCTTGCCTTCCATCACCGGCAGCGCGGCCTCGGGGCCGATGTCGCCGAGGCCGAGCACGGCG
>Ga0154364_1121_pt1 | contig 15492 bp, 18 predicted proteins | sample RifGroA2_FD_115892 | JGI IMG/M metagenome (GOLD analysis project Ga0154364, IMG submission 115892) | Candidatus Rokubacteria bacterium GWA2_73_35 | reverse complement strand
TTCGGCCCTTCTCTACGGGAATGTCAGCCGGCCGCGCTGCGATGACAACGATCCCGAGCAGACCACTGCCAAAGACCATGAGCCCGAACAGCCGGGGCGCTTCCGAGCGCTGGGGGGCTGGGGGGCGTGGGAGGTCATGTCGGGGCCCCCCACTCAGCGGATCGTGACCAGCGTCATCATGCCGCCCTCCATGTGCATCGGCTTGTGGCAGTGGAGGAGCCAGTCGCCGAGGTTGTGGGCGGCGAACTCGACGACGACGGAGCCCATGTGGGCCTCGACGTCCACGCTGTCCTTGACGAGGGGCGCCGGGAGCCGCGCGCCGTTCACCCCGAGGACGGCGAACGACTGCCCGTGCAGGTGCATCGGGTGTGCCTCCGGGCTCATGTTCACGAAGCGCACGCGGGCCCGCTCGCCCCGCCGGAGCCTGAGCGGGTCGGTATCCGGGTACACCTTGCCGTTGATCGTCCAGCGGTCGCTGCCCATCATGCCGCCGCCGAGGGTCAGGTCCCACGTCCGCGCGGCGCCCGGCGTCACGCCCGGCAGGGCGCGCCCGCGGCCGAGGCCGTAGTGCCAGAGGCGCAGGCCGGAGACGTCGAGCGCGGGCGGGGCGGGCGCGGCGCCCTCGTGCCCGGGGTAGGTGATGGCGAGGCGCTCGCCCGCGTCGGCGTGACCGGGTTGGGTGCAGTAGAGAAACCACGCGCCCGGACGCTCGGCGTGCAGGAGCGCGTCGTAGCGCTCGCTCGGCGCGATCGGGATCGCGTCCACCTCGACGGGGGCGGCGAGGGGATTGCCGTCGGCGTGCGTCACACGCAGCGCGTGGCCGGCCACGCGGAGCACGTGGGTGTGCTCGGCGCTCGCGTTGATCAGGCGCAGCCTGAGCCGCTCGCCCCGGCGCACGCGCAGGGGCTCGGTCGCGGGCCAGGCCTTGCCGTTGATCGTCATCGTGTCGTAGGCGGGCGTGCGCCCGCCGCCCATCATCCCGCCCATGCCGCGGCCACCCATCATCCCGCCCATGCCGCGCCGGCCCATCATCCCGCTCATCATGCCGCCCGGCTCGCCCCGCCCGCCCGCGACGCCCTCGCGCGTCGGCGGGAGCGCGGGTCCGGCGCCGGTCGCCCAGTCGTCCAGCACGAGCGTGACCTCGCGGTCCGCGGGCAGGGGCTCCGGGGCGGCGGGCTCGATGACGAACGGCCCAGCGAGGCCGAGGTCGAGCTGCCGGTGCTCCGTCGCGTGCGTGTGGTACCAGCGCGTGCCCGCGGGCCGCGCCTCGAACTCGTACACGAAGGTCTCGCCGGGCTGGACCGGCTTCTGGGTCACGCCGGGCACGCCGTCCATCGCGTTGGGGACGTCCACGCCGTGCCAGTGGATCGTCGTGGGCTCGCTGAGCGCGTTCGTCAGGACGATGCGCAGGCGCTCGCCCTCGCGCGCGCGGATCTCGGGCCCGGGGATCCGCCCGTTGTAGGCCATCGCCCTGATCGTGCGGCCGGGCGCCAGCTCCCACAGGACCTCGCGGGTCTCGAGACGGATCGTCCGGACCCCCGGGGGCTCGTCCGCCCACGCGGGCGCGAGCCGACGCCGCGCGGCGGTGGCGGAGGCCCCGAGGGCGAGTGTCGCGGCGGCCCCGACGAAGCGGCGTCGCGAGGTCATGGCCGCGGCTTCGCGAGCAGGCGGCGCAGGTTGGCGCGCAGGCGCCCGAGCGATTCCGGGTCGGACGGCCGGTGGTAGGCGCGGATGCGCGCCGCCCGATCCACCAGCGCCACCCGGTCGCTGTGGACGATCAGGCCACGGGAGCCGTGGCTCGCCCACGCCCGCGCCGGACCGAGGCGCACGGTGGCGCCGCAGTCAATCGGAGCCGTCGCCGCCGGATCCACGACGCTCAGGCGGAAGCCGCGACTCGCGAGGCAATAAATCGCCTGCGTGTCGCCCGTCAGAAACAGCCAGCGGGGCGACGCTCCGTAGCGCTCCGCGTACCGCCGGAGGACCGCCGGCGAGTCGTGCCGCGGGTCCACCGTGATCGACACGAGGCGCAGGTCGGCGTCGGCGAACTCGGCCTGGAGCCGGGACATCTCAAGGCTCAAGAGCGGGCAGCTCTCCGTGCACTCCGTGTAGACGAAGTCCACCACCCAGACGAAGCCGCGCAGGTCGTCGCGGCCGACGCGGCGGCCGGACCGCTCGGTCAGCGCGAACTCCGGCACGCGCCCGTACGTGTCGAGCCGCTCCAGGGAAGTCCCCGACGCCCCGCTTCCGTCGGGGGCGCTCCGCGCGGCCAGGGCCGCGAGCCCGCCCGCGAGGAGCAGGGCCGCGAGGCCGCCCGTCAGGAGCGCTCGCGGAGCCACCATGCCCGTCGAGCCGTCATCGTGTCGTCCTCGTCGTCATCGCGGCGTTGCCTCCTCCAGCAGCCACTCGACCAGCCGCCGCGCCTCCGGACTGCTCCAGTCGCGCTCGCCGATCACGGTCGCGACGATCCGCCCCGCGCGGTCGATGAGGATCGTCGTGGGATGGCCGCGCACGCCCAGGGCGGCGGCCGCCGCGCCGTCCGGGTCGATCCAGACCCGGAAGCGGAACCCGAAGTCCTTGGCGTACTCGCGGACGACGTCGGGGCTCTCGCGCAGGCTCACGGCGACCATCTCGAGCCCACGGCTTCGGTACGCCTCGTAGAGGGCGGCCTTGGCGGGAGACTCCCGCCGGCAGCTCGGTCACCACGTCGTGAAGAAACCGAGCAGCGTGGGCCGGCCCCGCACCTCGCCGAGCCGCACGGTGCGCCCCTCGAGGGTCCGGAAGGGGACAGCGGGAGCGGGCACCGGGCGCGGCGGCCGGAGCGCCGATATCGCCGTGAACACGTCGGCCGGGCCGGGCCGGAGCGGCGCCGGCGCCGCCAGCGCCGCGAGCAGGGCCGCGACGGCCACCGTCACCGCGCGTGCCACGTGGCGCCTCCGTCGGAGCTCACGTGGATCCGCCCCGCGGCCGTCGCGGCATAGACGATCGCCGGGCGCTTCGGGTCGACGGCGACCGCCGCGACGTCCGTGGGGCCGCCCGCCGGAGCCGACCACGTCCGGCCGGCGTCGGCGGTGCGGTAGACGCCGGCGCGCATCGCGACGTACATGACCGCGGGGTCGGAGGGATGCACCGCGAACCCGTTCACGGTTCCCGTGGGCAGACCGCCCACCGGCTGCCACCCTCAGAAGCAGTCGGGATTGCGCGCGAGCCCGCCGGCCGTTCCGGCGTAGAGGAAGATGCCGCCCATGCCCGTCGGGATGCTCACGGACGCGAGCACCTTCGTCTCGCCCGCCGGCCCGTCGTCGACGCGCACCCAGGCGCCGGCGCCGTCCACGGTCCGGTAGAGCCCCGGCCGGCCGTCGCGAACCGCCGCGTGCAGCTTCACCGGCTGATTCGGGTCGATCGCGAGCCCGTGCACGTCGAGACCGCCGAGCCCGCCGTTGGCCGGCGCCCACGTCGCCCCGCCGTCAACCGTCCGCAGTACGCCCGTCGCGTGGGTGCCCACGTAGACGACGCGCGGATCGTGCGGGTGCGCGGCGATCGCCATGACGTCGGGGGCGTGCGACCCGGCGGGACCGCTGACCGCGATCCACGTCCTGCCGCCGTCCTCGCTCCGGTAGAGCCCGCTGTGCGCGCCGAGCCAGAGCGTGCGCCCCGCGGCGTCGAGCGCGAGCGCGTGGACGTGCTCGAACGCGGGGGCCGGGCCGACCTGCCGGGCCTCCCCGGCGGGCGGTGCCGTGACGGGCGCCAGCGCGAGCAGGCCGCCCGTCGCGGCGGTGATCGGCCATCGGGATCGACTCATCACGCTATCCCCTCCTCGGTCGGTCGAAGCGTTCCGGAGCCGGCCGACCGCCGGCTCTCGTCGGTCGAGCGGAGACTCCCCCGCAGGGCCGCCCGCGATGCTCGCCGCGGGTCGGCGGTGAACGGGCGTTGGAGAGGTCTAGCCGATGCGGGGCGGCGAGCGCGAGGGAAGCGGGACGGTCGGCCGCACGACGGCACGTGCCCACGCCGGCAGGGTCACGAGGCCGACGAGCAGCGCCGGCGCGACCATCGCCGGGAGCGCCGGCAGGACCGCCGCGGGCTGGCCACCGTGTGCCGTGGTGGCGCCGTGACAGGTCTTGACCGCGTCGGGAGCGGCCGGAACCGAGCACTCGCCCGGCGGCTCGTCGGCCATCGCGACACCGAGCATGCCGCCGGTGCAGAGCGTCACGAGCACGGACAGGGCCACGAGCCCGCCCGCGGCCAGGAGCCGCACCCGAGAGCGTCCCACGCGTCCCATGTGGCGCCACGCTACCCCACACCGCTCCGCGGTGCAATCGAACGCCGGGGGGCTTGACCTTCCCCACCAGGGGAAGGTTTAGACTCGGGCCATGCGAGAGAGCACGCTCACGGTGGGCGAGCTCGGGCGGCGCGCGGGCGTCGGCGCCAAGGCGATCCGGTTCTGGGAGGCTCGCGGCGTGCTGCCGCCTGCAGCCCGGGGCGCCAACGGCTACCGGCTCTACGCGCCGGAGACCGTCGAGGTGCTCCGCTTCGTCAGGCAGGCGCAGGACCTCGGCCTCTCCCTCGCCGAGATCCGCCAGATCGCCGCGATCCGGCGCGGCGGGCGGCCGCCCTGCGTCCACGTGCGCCGGCTGCTCGCCGCGAAGGCGCGCGAGCTGGACGCGAAGCTCCAGGCGCTGCTCGCGCTCCGCCGGCGCGTGCGGGCGAGCCTCGCTGCGGCGCGCCGGGCGCCGGCCGGCCCCGCGGCCGTCTGCCCCTGCATCGAGACGACGACACGAGGAGGAGACCATGGACCAGGTGAAAGTGTCGCTCTGCCCCGCGTGCGACGCGTGCCCCGAGGTCGAGGCGACCGCTGAGACCGTGCGCATCGGCGAGGCCGGCAACGAGGTCGTGCTCAGGAAGGACGAGTGGAACGTGCTGGTCGGGCTGATCGAGGCGGGCCGCCTCGGCCGGCTCGCGTGAATCGCCGCCACCTCCTCTGAGGCGCCGAGGGCTCAGCTCCCGGTCGAGCCGAAGCCGCCCGCGCCCCGCGCGCTCGGCGGCAGCTCGTCCACCTCGTCGAGGGCGACGCGCTCGACATGCAGGACGACGAGCTGCGCGACGCGCTCGCCGCGCCGGAGCGTGACCGGGCTCGCCGGGTCCTGGTTGACGAGCAGCACGCGCAGCTCGCCCCGGTAGCCCGCGTCGATCAGCCCCGGCGCGTTGAGGATCGTCAGGCCGTGCCGGAGCGCCAGCCCCGAGCGCGGCAGCACGAAGCCGGCGCAGCCCGCGGGGATCGCGACGGCGAGCCCGGTTCCGACGAGCGCGCGCCCGCCGGGCGGGAGTGTCACGTCGTGGGCGGCGTGGAGGTCGAGCCCGGCGTCGCCCTCGCGGGCGTAGGCCGGCAGCGGCACCGACGGGTCGAGGCGCTTGACGGCCACGCGGATCGCGGGCGGGGGCACGGCCGCGATCCTAGCACGCGCGCGGTAAGATGGGCGCCGTGACCGATCCCCGCGCCGCCCTCGCCGGCGTCACCGTGCTCGACCTCGCGACGTTCCTCGCCGCGCCCCTCTGCGCGACGCTCCTCGGCGAGTTCGGCGCCGAGGTGATCAAGGTCGAGCAGCCCGGCGTCGGCGACGACCTGCGCCGCCTCGGCCGCGCGGCGGGCGACACCGGAAGCTCCTACTGGTGGCTGGTCGAGGCGCGCAACAAGAAGTCGATCACCTGCAACCTGCGCGACCCGGAGGGCCAGGCGCTGCTGCGGCGCCTCGTCGCGGGGGCGCACGTCGTCACCGAGAACTTCCGCCCCGGCACGCTCGAGCGCTGGCACCTCGGGTGGGACGCGCTCGCCGCCGTGCGCCCGTCGCTCGTCCTCGTGCGCGTCTCCGCGTTCGGCCAGACGGGGCCGCGCCGCGCGCGCCCCGGCTTCGGCCGGATCGCCGCCGCCGTCGGGGGGCTCGCGTACCTGTCGGGCCATCCCGACCGGCCGCCGGTCACGCCCGGCACGCCCACCGTGCCCGACTACCTCGCGGGCGTGTTCGCGGCGGTCGGCGCGCTGATCGCGCTCCGGCACGCGGAGCGCACGGGCGAGGGGCAGGTGGTGGACGTGGGCCTCTACGAGCCCGTCCTGCGCGTGCTCGACGACGCGATCGCGGTCCACGCGGGCACGGGCCACGTGCGCGAGCGCATCGGCTCGGGCACCGAGAGCGCGGTGCCGCACGACCACTACCGGAGCCGCGACGGCCGCTTCCTGGCGATCGCGTGCACGAACGACCGCATGTTCGCGCGGCTCGCGCAGGCGCTGGGCCGGCCGGAGCTGGCCCGGGACCCGCGCGCGGCGACGACCGCCGCGCGCCTCGCCCACCGCGCGCTGGTGGACGGCCTCGTCGCCGCCTGGGTCGCCGCCCACGACGCGGAGGACGCGCTCGCGCGGCTCGAGGCCGCCGAGGTGCCGGCCTCGCTCGTCGCGAGCGTCCGCGACCTCTTCGAGGATCCTCAAGTGCGCGCGCGGGAGAACATCCTGTCGCTCGCCGTGCCGCTGCTCGGCGCGCTCGCCATGCCGGGCGTCGTGCCGCGCCTTACGCTCACGCCGGGGCGCGTCGCGCACGCGGGTCCCCTCCGGCCCGGGGAGCACAACGAGGAGGTCTACGGGGAGCGGCTCGGCCTCTCGCGCGCGGCGCTGGCGGGCCTCGCCGCGCGCGGCGTCATCTGACGATCCCCGCCTGGGCGCGCTCCTTGTCGGTGGTGACGACGAGGTTCGAGAGGCGCTTCAGCACCTCGAGGGTGAGCTGCGGCCGGTTGCGGATGAGCCACTCGAGCCGCTCCTCCTTGATCACGATCAGCTCGACGTCGCTCGTGGCCACGGCGCCCGCCGAGCGGGCCTCTTTCCGGAACAGCGCCATCTCGCCGATCAGCTCGCCCTCGCCGTACCGCGAGAGGACCCGCTCCTGCCCGTCGAACGTCCGCCGGATCTCGAGCGTGCCCGAGTGGACCAGGAACGCCTCGTCGCGCGGGTCGTCGCCCTCGTGGAAGATCACCTCGCCCGCCTTGAAGCGGCGGCGCTCGCTGTCGCCCGCGGTGAGGTTCTTGTACAGCTCGAGGCCGATCGACGGCAGCGACGCCTTCGCCTCGACCGGCAGCCGCGCGTTCGTCCAGCCGCCGAGCCCGCCCTTGAGGATCCGCACGCTCCTGAAGCCGCGCGCGCGGAGCGCGTGGCTCACGCGCGCCGCGCACGCCTCGTCGGGGCTCGTGCAGTACGCGACGATGAGCTGCTGGGGCTCGAGGTTGAGCGGGGCGCGCTCGGCCTCCTCGGGGTCGAGCCGCAGCGAGCCCGGGAGCTTGAGCGGGCTCGTCTCGTAGTCGGCCTTCGTGCGCACGTCGAGGAGCACCGGGCTCAAGCCGTTCTCGATGAAGGCGATGACCTGCGTCGGGTGCACGCGGAAGCGGTTCTTCCACCAGCGCTGGCCCCACATGCCGCCGTACGCCCCGGCGCTGACGAGCGTCACGCCGAGCGTGGCCCACGCCCACGGGAAGGGCCGCGGCGGCGGGTTCTTCACCTTGTCCTCGGCGTCGGCGAGGAGGCGCTTGACGTCGGAGAGGCCGGACAGCATCGTGTTCGCCTCGCCGATCTTCGCCACGGCCCGCGCGTAGCGCCCCTCGCGGAGGGCCGCGATGCCGGCCGCCCAGACCGCGTTGAAGGGGCTGTCGCCGGCCTTGACCTCGGTGCCCTGGAGGAACCGGCCGACGTCCCGCGCCGGGATCAGGAAGTTGAAGCCCTGGACGATCGCGCCGCCCGCGGGCGAGAGCGAGACGAAGGTCATCACGCCGACCAGCCGCGAGTCGTCGCCGATCGCGGGGCCGCCGCTGTTGCCGAACGACGCCGGCGCGTCCGTCTGGACGAGGTCCTGGTTGATCGCGTCCTGCTTGATCCCCGACACGGCGCCGTTGGTGACGGAGGCCTCGAGGGTCGCGCTCCGATTGAGCAGCTCGTGGGTGACCACCACGCCCGGGAAGCCGAGGATGCGCACCGGGTCGCCGATCTGGACCTCGCGGGTCGTGAGCCCGATCGCCGGATAGACGCCGTCCTTCACCCGGAGGAGCGCCAGGTCGCGCCCGGAGTCGCGCAGCGGCTGGTTCGCGCTGTCCACGTACAGCGGCGGGCTGAACTTCTTGACCTCCGCGGGGAGCAGGGTGCCGTTGGACAGCAGCACGGTGATCCGCGCCCGGGGCGTGATCCTGGCGCTCGCGAGCGCCAGGTCGGAGGCCTGGCGCCGGATCTGGTCCTCGAGGTCGGGCCGCTGCCCGCGCATGAGGCCGCGGGCCTTGAGCGCGGGCGCCACGCACGCCTGCTCGATGGCCTTCTTCTTCAGCTCGTGGGTCACCCACGGGGGCATCCGGTGGGCTGGGTCCACGACGTGGGCGTTGGTCAGCAGCCAGCCGCGCCCGTCCACGAACCAGCCGGTCCCGGTCTCCACGAACGGCGCCGGGTTCACGGTCACGGGCCCCTGGCCGCAGTTCATCGTGACGTCCGCGCGCACCTCGGCCGTGATCAGCGCGACGGCGGGCTTGGCCCGGAGGATGGCTTCCTGGACGGTGAGCGCGGCGGCGTCCCGGGTGCCGGCGAGCGCGGCGGCCGCGACGAGGAGCCCGGCGACCAAGGCTCTCATGGCCAGGCACCGTACCACGGAGCGCGCGTCGGGTACAATGGCGCGCGATGCCCGAGCGGAGCTCGTCGCGGACCGACGCGAACCTTCAGGTCGCGCTCGCCGGCGAGGCGGACGCGAACCGCCGCTACATCGCCTACGGCTTCCGGGCGCTCGAGGAGAACCGGCCCGACATCGCGCAGCTCTTCTTCGAGGCCGCGGGCGCCGAGACGATCCACGCGCTCAACCACCTGAAGACGATGGGCGCGGTCGGCACCACGCGGGAGAACCTCGAGCGCGCGGCCACCGGCGAGATGGAGGAGATCGACGTCATCCTGCCGCGGATGATCCGCGACGCCGAGGAGGAGGGGCGCCCCGACGCCGCGGCCTCGTTCCGGCTCGCCCTCGACCGCGAGCGGCATCATCGCGACATGTTCCGCGGGGCGCTCGCGACGTTCGCCCGCGGCGCGCCGGCCGCGGCGCCCGCCCCCTCGCGCCCCGGACCCCGGGCCGCGGCCGCCGCCCCGGCGGCGGGGCCCGCCGCGCCCGCGGCGCACGAGCACCACATGGGCGAGCTCGAGACCGAGGCCGGGCGCGTGGAGCGGCTCGGCTCGATCCGCGAGATCGTGTTCGGCGCCCAGGACGGGCTGGTCTCGACGCTCGCCGTCGTCGCGGGGCTCGCCGCGGCGGGCGTCGGGCACCTGGTCGTGCTGCTCGGCGGGGCGGTGTCGGCGGTCGCCGGGATCCTCTCGATGTCCATCGGGACCTATCTCTCGTCGCGGGCGCAGCGGCAGGTGTACGAGGCCGAGCTGGCCCGCGAGCGGCGCGAGATCCGCGAGCACCCGAGCGAGGAGGTCGCCGAGCTGATCGCCGCCCTCACCGCCCGCGGGCTCGGGCGCGCCGACGCCGTCGAGGTGGCGCGCCGGATCGCGCGGAGCCACGACCTCCTGCTCTCGATGCTCGCCGTCTTCGAGCTGGGGCTCGCGCCCCAGCGGCTCGGCCGGCCCGCGCGGGACGCCTTCGTGATGGGCGTCGCGTTCGCGGCGGCGTCGCTGGTGCCGCTGGTGCCGTTCGTGTGGCCGCGGGCGATGGCCGCGCTGGCCGTCTCCGGCGCGCTCACGCTCGTCGCGCTCTTCGCCGTGGGCGCGCTGAAGGGGCGCCTCGCGCACCTCTCCGCCCTCCGCGGAGGTCTCGAGGTCGTCGGGCTCGGCGCCGCCTCGGCGATCGTGAGCTTCGCGCTCGGCCGGCTCGCGTCCCAGCTCTTCGGCCTCGAGGTCGCGTGAGCGGCCACTGGCTCCGGCTCTTCGAGGACACGCTCGCGCCGGGCGCCAGCCGCGCGCTGCCGGCGCGCCCCCGGGTGCTCTACGTCCGGGCGGGCGCGCTCGAGGCGCGCGCCGACGGGTCCGCGGCGCGCGTCGCCGCGGGCGCCGCCTGGCACGCGGCGGGCGCGTGCGAGGTCACGGCGGGCCCGGCGGGCGCGAGCGTGCTCCGCTGGGAGCTGGCGCGCGGCACCGCGGACGCCGCGGCGTCCGGGGCGGGCGTGGCGAGCCCCCCGCTGCTCGAGCACGCGCTCGACCTCGACCCGGCGACGCCGTACCTCGCGCGCTGCGACCGGGTGGACTTCGCGCCGGGCGGCGTCGCGCTGCCCCACCGCCACCGCGGCGGCGGCATCCGCTGCCTGCTCGCCGGGACGCTCGACGTCAGCGTGGGAGACGCGCCGCCGCGGCGGATGACGCCGGGGAGCGCGTGGTTCGAGAGCGGACGCGAACCCGTGCTCGCCGCCGCCTCGCCGGAGGCGCCGACCAGCTTCGTCCGCGTGTCCATCCTGCCGTGGGAGCTCCGCGGCCGGTCCTCGATCGTCTACGTGGATCCCGCCGACGCCGCGCGCGGACGGCCGCGCCAGTACACGGTCTTCGTGGACGCGCCGATCGAGCTCGGCTGAGGCGTGCCCTCGCTTGACCGCCCGCCGGGGGCCGTGTACCGTCGCTCCTCGATGCGCTCCTCGATGCTCCGGCTCCGTCACGGCTCAGGCGTCCGGCGCGCCCTCGCGCCCCTCCTCCTGCTCGCACTCGTGGCGGGCGCGTGCGGGAGCGTGGATGTCGTCAGCGCGCACACCGCGCATGGCCGGGACCTCCAGGGCGCCGGGTCCCAGACGCTCTCGTGCGTGCCGGTGGTCCCGACGGCCGCCGGCGAGGGGCCCGCGGTCGCGTCCGAGGCGGCCGTGCCGGCGGGCGCGCTCGCGCCCGTGCTTCACTCCCGCGCCGTCGCCGAGGCCGCTCGGCGCCTCCCGGCCGCCGCGACCGACCCGCCGCGCTTCCTGCTCCACGCCGCGCTCCTCATCTAGAACTCCGCCCGAACGGCTCGCCGCAGGACGTGTATCGTACCCCCATGCCCAGCCTGTCCGGGTGAAGGAGAGGAGCTATGAAGAAGCCCGTCGTCGTCGCCGCGCTGGCCGCCGGGCTCGGGCTCGTCGCGCCCTTCCTGGTACGCGCCCAGCAGCAGCCCCCCGCGCCCCACATGCCCATGCCCCACATGCCCATGACGCAGCCACCCGCGCATGGCACGCCGCCGGGCTGGAAGCTCTTGCTGCCGCAGGGCGACGCCGCCCGTGGCCGGGAGGCGCTGGGGAAGTTCGAGTGCTACGCCTGCCACGAGGTCCGCGGCGAGAAGTTCCCCGCGCCGACCGAGCCGGGCAAGGTCGGCCCGGAGCTGTCGGTGATGGGGCCGCTCCACGAGCAGGACTACTTCGTCGAAGCCATCATCAACCCGGGCCGGCTCATCGAGAAGGGCAAGGGCTACGAGGCGCCGGACGGCTCCTCCAAGATGCCCTCGTACAACGACTCGATGACCGTGCAGGAGCTGCTCGACCTGGTGACCTACCTCAAGAGCCTGGCACCCCCGGCCGGCGCGCCGGGCCGCGGGGGCATGCGCCACTGAGGCGCGGGGTGGCGGCGGTATCGGGCCGCCGGCCGCGGCGCCCGCGCCGCCGCGGGCACTGCAGGCTAGTGGCCGTGCCGGTGGTGGATGTCGGGATAGTGCGGGTGGCTGTGCTGGAGCGGCGCGTGCGTGTGCCGGTGCGTGTGCGGCTCGCCGGGCGGGACGCCGGGAACGTGCTCATGCCGGTGATGGGCGTCGTGCCGGTGCGGGTGCTCGTGCTCGAGCGCCTCGTGCGGGTGCAGGTGCTCGTGCCGCTCGCTCGCGTGCAGCCACACGCCGAGCCCCATCATCGCCGCGGCGGCGCCGAGCGCGGGCGTGACGGGCTCGCCGAGCGTGGCGACGCCCGCGAGCGCGCCGACGAAGGGCGCCGTCGAGAAGTACGCGCCCGTGCGCCCCGCGCCGAGGTGGCGGAGGGCGAGGACGAACAGGACGAGGCTCACGCCGTAGCCGAGCAGGCCGACGAGCGCGGCGCCGGCGACGGCGCGCGCCTCGGGGCGCGCCGCGCCGAGGGCGAGGGCGATCGCCGTGTTGACCGCGCCCGCGACGAGGCCCTTGAGCGCCGCGATGCGCAGCGGGTCGCTCGCCGAGACTTTGCGCGTCAGGTTGTTGTCGAGGGCCCAGGCCGCGCACGCGCCGGCCACCAGGAGCGCCGACCGCTCGAGCCGCACGCCCCGCGCGCCGTCCCACGCGAGCACCAGCGCGCCGACCGTGATCGCCGCCATCCCGAGCGCGATGCGCCGGTCGACGTGCTCGCGGAAGACGAACCACGCGAGGAGCGCGGTGAGCACGCCCTCGAGGTTGAGCAGCAAGGCGGTCGCGGAGGCGTGACCGGCGGCGAGCCCGAGCATGAGGAGCACCGGGCCCACGCCGCCGCCCGCCGCGATCGCCCCGGCGAGCCACGGCCAGTCGGCCCGCGCGAGCGGCGTCGCGCGCGGCGCGCCCGAGAGGTGCCGCCCGAGATGGATCGCGCCGAGGCCGACGCCGGAGCCGAGATAGAGGAGGCCCGCGAGGAGCCACGGGTCGCTCACCGCGAGCAGGAGTTTCGCGGCCGGCGTGCTGAGCCCGAAGAGCCCTGCGGCACCGAGCGCGAGCGCGATCGCAGATCGCGGAGTCGAGTCGCAGGGGATCCGCATCGTGGCGGGCGCCTCCACGCCCGCGCTCCAGTATAGGCGTGGCCCCGCGCCGTGAGGGGACGGATCGACGGACCGAGCAGGAGGACACCATGACGAAGAATCCGGTTCGCGGCAGGCTGGCATGAGCGCGCCCTCGGCGACCACCGGCGTCCGGGAGGGCGGCGGCACGCGGCGGGTCGAGCTGCCCGTGGCCGGGCTCACGTGCGCCCACTGCGTCCAGGCGGTCGAGCGGGCGCTCCGGACCGTGCGGGGCGTCCACGCGGCGAGCGTGAACCTCGCCGCCGGGCGCGCCTTCGTCGAGTACGACCCGGGGCAGGCGACGCTCGGCGCGCTGCACGCCGCGGTGAAGGAGGCCGGCTATCGGGTCGGCGCCGCGCGGGCGCGCTTCGGCGTGCGTGGGATCATGTGCGCCTCGTGCGTGACGACGATCGAGCAGGCGCTCCGCGGCACCCCCGGCGTGCTCGACGCGGGCGTGAACGCCGGGACCGAGGAGGCGGAGATCGAGTACCTGCCGGAGGCCACGGACCTCGCCCGGGTGAAGGCGGCGGTGGGCGCGGCCGGTTACGAGGTCGTGGACACGCCGCCGCCCGAGAGCGCGAACGCGCTCGACCGCGAGACCGAGGCGCGTGAGCGCGAGTACCGCACGCTCATGCGCCAGTGGTGGTTCGGCGCGGCGGTCGGCGTCTTCACCATGATCCTGAGCTATCCCTGGCTCTTTCCGGTCCTCCGGAGCTGGTTCCCGCGCGGGAGCCCGCAGCTCTGGTATGTCTGGGCCGGCATGGGGATCGCCGCCCTCGCGGTCCTGGCCTACAGCGGCCACCAGTTCTTCACCGGCGCGTGGCAGGCGCTCCGGCACCGCTCGGCCAACATGCACACGCTGATCGCGCTCGGCACGGGCGTGGCGTGGGTCTATTCGACGATCGCGCTCCTGTTTCCCCGGATCTTCCCCGCCTCCGAGTTCACCGAGGTGTACTACGACGTGACCGTGGTGGTCACCGCGCTCGTCGTGCTCGGCCTCGCCATGGAGCTCAAGGCCAAGGGCCGCACCTCCGACGCGATCAGGAAGCTCATCGGGCTGCAGGCCAAGACCGCGCGCGTGCTGCGCGACGGCAAGGAGGTCGACGTCCCGGTCGAGGAAGTCCTCGTCGGCGACGTCGTGATCGTCCGCCCCGGCGAGAAGGTCCCGGTGGACGGCGAGGTGGTCGAAGGCGGCTCGGCCGTCGACGAGTCGATGGTCACCGGCGAGTCCATGCCCGTCGAGAAGCACGTCGGGGACGAGGTCATCGGCGCCACGCTGAACAAGACCGGGAGTTTCCGGTTCCGGGCGACCCGGGTGGGCAAGGACACGGCCCTGGCGAACATCATCCGGATGGTCCAGGACGCCCAGGGCTCCAAGGTGCCGATCCAGCGGATCGTCGACACGGTCTCGGGCTACTTCACCCCATCGGTCGCGATCCTGGCGATCGCGGGGTTCATGGTCTGGTACACGTTCGGGCCCGAGCCGCGGATCGTCTACGCGTTGATCGTCGCCGTCACCACGCTCATCATCGCGTGCCCCTGCGCCCTCGGGATGGCGACGCCCATGTCGCTCACGACCGGGGTGGGGCTCGGCGCGCTCAACGGCATCCTGATTCGCAGCGGCGAGGCGCTCCAGACGGCACAGAAGCTCCGGACCGTCATCCTCGACAAGACCGGGACCATCACCTACGGCAAGCCGGTCCTGACCGACGTGGTCACGGCCGGCGGCTTCGACGAGGCGACGGTGCTGCGCCTGGCCGGGGGCGTCGAGAAGTCCTCGGAGCACCCGCTGGCCGCGGCCCTCGTCGAGGGCGCCGAGCGCCGCGGCCTCGCGCTCGCGGACGCGGCGAGCTTCAGCGCGATCCCCGGGCACGGGGTCGAGGCCACGATCGACGGCCGCGCGGTGCTCCTCGGCAACGCCAAGCTCATGCAGGATCGCCGGATCGCGATCGGGGAGCTGCCGGCGCGGGCGGCGCGACTGGCCGACGACGGCAAGACCCCGATGTTCGTGGCGATCGACGGCCAGGCCGCGGGCCTCGTCGCGGTGGCCGACACGGTCAAGGACGACTCGAAGGCGGCGATCGCCGAGCTCCAGGCGATGGGGCTCGAGGTCGTGATGATCACCGGCGACAACGAGCGCACAGGCCGGGCCGTCGGGCGGCAGGTCGGCATCGAGCGCGTCCTGGCGGAGGTGCTGCCCCAGGACAAGGCCTTCAACGTCCAGAAGCTCCAGCTCGAAGGCCGGGTGGTGGGGATGGTCGGCGACGGGATCAACGACGCGCCGGCGCTCGCCCAGGCCGACGTCGGCTTCGCGATCGGCACGGGCACCGACGTGGCCATCGCCGCCTCGGACATCACGCTCATCAAGGGGAGTCTCCGCGGCGTCGTCACGGCGATCCAGATCAGCCGGGCGACGATGCGCAACGTCTACCAGAACCTGGTCGGCGCCTTCGTCTACAACGTGCTCGGCCTGCCGGTGGCGCTCGGCATCCTGTACCCGCTCCTCGGGATCCTGCTCTCGCCGCTGCTGGCGGCCCTGGCGATGTCCTTCAGCTCGGTGACCGTCATCGCCAACGCCAACCGGCTCAAGCGCTGGAGGCCGTCATGACCTGGGACCGGCTCGTCGTGGACCTCGTCGGGCTCGCGCTGATCGCGCTCATCGTCTGGTTCTTCTGGCTGAAGCGCGCGCCGGGCGTCCGCGCCGCGCTCACGAGCGGCGGGTACCAGGAGCAGATGGTCCTCGTGAAGGGCGGCTACACGCCCGACGTGATCGTCGTCCAGGCCGG
>Ga0154364_1259_pt1 | contig 15913 bp, 15 predicted proteins | sample RifGroA2_FD_115892 | JGI IMG/M metagenome (GOLD analysis project Ga0154364, IMG submission 115892) | Candidatus Rokubacteria bacterium GWA2_73_35 | reverse complement strand
GACGGTGTGCGCGACGACGATGACCGGGCCCGTGGTCGCCTCCGCCTGGTCGAGGGCCTTGCCGATCTGGTCGAAGTCGTGGCCGTCGATCTCGAGCACCGACCAGCCGAACGCCTGCCACTTGGCGAGCACCGGCTCGAGGTCGAGGATCTTGGCCACGAAGTCGTCGAGCTGGATGCGGTTGTAGTCGAGGATCACGGTGAGGTTGTCGAGGCCGTGCCCGGGCTGACCGAGCTTCGGCGCCGCCATCGCGGCCTCCCACACCTGGCCCTCCTGGATCTCGCCGTCGCCGAGGATGCAGTAGACGCGGGCGGGCGAGCGCCGCATCCGGAGCCCGAGCGCGAGGCCCAGCGCGATCGAGAGGCCCTGGCCGAGCGAGCCCGTCGCGGCCTCGATCCCGGGCAGCGCCGTGCGGTCGGGGTGGCCCTGGAGCGGCGAGCCGAGCTTCCTGAGCGTGACGAGCTCGGCCTCGGGGAAGTAGCCGGCCCGGGCCATGACCGTGTAGAGGGCGGGCACCGCGTGGCCCTTGGAGAGCACGACGCGGTCGCGCTCGGGCCAGTCCGGGCGCTTCGGGTCGTGGCGCAGGCGCCCGAAGTAGAGCGCCGTGAGGACGTCGATGACCGAGAGTGAGCCCCCAGGGTGCCCGGAGCCCGCGTGGGTGAGCATCCGGATGATCTGCACGCGACACTCGCGGGCGATCGCTTCGAGACGCGCGTCTGCCATCAAAGGCTCCTTCGAGGAACGTGGCGATGTTGTTGTTGGTCCGGATCGCGTTGGCTCGGATGGGCGCCCCGAGCCGTCCGTCGACGAATGATATCGGAATCCACGGCGACCGTACAGGTGAAATCGCCGGGGCCGACGTCGCCTCAGTCTTGCGGCGTCACACTCGGCCTCGTGCCGGCGACCGGGTAGCCCCGGGCGACCCAGCCGGGAAGGCCTTCGTCCAGCACCCGATGGTTGCGCCAGCCCATCGCGTACAGGATGTTGCTGGCCCCACGGGCCAGCGCGTGCGGGCACGTTCAGTAGAAGACGACCAGCCCGGTCTTTGAGATCTCGTTCGCGCGGGCCGGCACGGCCCGGAGCGGCATCGAGCGCGCCCCCTGGATGTGTTGCTCGACGTACTCGGGCCATCGGCGCACGTCGATGATGTCCGGACGGACGCCGCGGTCGAGCGCCGCCTTCAGCTCGTCCACCCCGATGAAGGCGACCGGGTACTCCGGCGGCGCGGCGGGCGCCGCGTCCAGGAGCAGGATCACGACGCCCAGGAGCGCGCCCAGGGTTGTTCGCAGCAGCCGCACCGGCACGCGAGCAGCGCGTGTCCCGGTCACCGTCCTGGTCTTCGAGCGCGGCGGCCGCGCGGTCTGCCGCGGGCGATCGACTTGGGCTTGGCGAGCGCCAGCCACGCGGCGATCCGTGCCGGCGACGGGCCGGCGCGTTCCGGAAAGGCCATGCTCTCCTCCTTGGTCTCGGGTCGACGCGCCGCTCGGGTCAGCGACACGCGACCCGTGGCGACGAACGCCTCGCGTTCGTGCGCCGGATCGTTCGGCGAATCACGGGCTTCGTCAGCCGCACGCCGAGAACCCGGGCAAGGCTCCCACCCGCCGCCAGGATCCGCCCGACGTCCCGCCGCTCGGCAGCGTCGTCCTGCCGGAGCAGCCGCTCGATCGCCCGGCCCGAGTGGAACCTGCCGATACCGATTCCCGGGCACATCGAGACGGCCGCGTGCCACCTCTCCCGGCTCACCGCCACGTACCGCATGAAGGGCGAGTTGGCGCAAATGAAAGGCTTGACGTCCTGGACCGAGCATTCGTTGGAGTCGGCCAGGAAGACGCATCGGCCCGACGGCGGAACCCGCAGGTGGAGGGACGGGATCCGGATGGTTCGGTCGCCGTCGCGGACGACATCGACCGTGTAGACGCAGTACCGGCGGACGAACGCGGGGACCGTCATGGACAGGTGACGAGCGAGTCTCCGCACGTCGTCGATCAGCAGCGGCAGGTCGCGACCCAGCGACGCGCAGCACGCGCCGCACCGGGTGCAGCGAAACCGCACGCCGTCCTTGAACGCCGTGACAGTGTCGGACAATCCCCCTCGCGCCGGGGTGCCGAGCTCCTGAGGGGCGGGAATCATCGGGACCTCCGTTCTGACGTCGGGATCACGGCCGGAGACGAAACTTGACGAGGTAGTTGACCCGCGTCTTGACGGCGCCCCCGGTAATGCTCCAGGTGAGCGCGCGGCGGCGACTGTCGAAGATCGGCGTGGGGAGCTCGTGCACGACGACCGCCGCCCCTTCTTCTGTTCGCGGGAAGTGCTCGAGGTTCGTGTCGAACCGGTAGCCCTCCGGCGCCTCGCAGCGGAAGAAGAGGCGGTTGGTGGGGTAGGGAGTGCGGCACCCCGCGAAGGAGCCGCCGGGCCCGAACGCGTGCTTCTCGGTGCCCTGCGAGGTGACGACGATGGTGTACGTGAGCGTCGCTCCCGGGGCGAGGGACGGCGTGACCCTGGGGTGCCAGTAGAAGCGGGTCACGTTGCGCTCCTGGCCGTCGAGCTTGCGGGTCATCAGCTCCGCGGCGGACAGCTGCTCCAGTTCGACCGACGCCGGCCCAGCCGGGCCCTCGACGAACCTGCCGGCGATGTGAACCGGGCCGCCCGGAGGTTTGGGCAGCCAGCCGAAGAAGCTCGTCGAGTCCGGCAGCAGTTCGGACACCGGGAGCTCGCTCGCGTTCCTGACCTTGTACGTGATTTCCGCCTCGAAGTCGCCCTCTGGGTTCTGATAGCGGTGTGTGTGGCGGAGCTCGAGCAGCTCGAGGTCCCGGCTGGACGGCGGCCGCTGGAGGAACTCGACCAGGCTCGCGCGATGGGTCGACGCGAACGTCTCGGCCAGCGGAAGCAGGACGTTCCGGGCGGCGATCGGGTCATCGAGAGGGATCGGGGAGTGGAGTGGCGGATTGACGCGGAACACGTTCTCCGCCCCCATCAACAGCTCGACCAGATACTCGGCGGCCGTCGTTTGGGCCGCGAACATCAGCTCGGCCGTGGTCCGTACGAGGCCGATGAAGCTTGCGCTGTCGTAGTTCGCACGGAGCGCTCCCTGGGGGACCTCGCCGTTGCCCACGATCGCGAGACGGATCTCGTGGAACCGTACGTGCGCCCTGGAGTGCGCGAGGACCGCCGCGGCCAGTGCGGGGTTGTTGGCCCACAGGCCGCCGTCGACGTAGGTTCTCTCTTCGTCCACTGGCTTGGCGGCGGGGAGATACGTCGGAGCGGCCGAGCTGGCGAGGGCGACGTCGAGCGCGAGGAGCTTCTCGTCCTCGGAGGCCGTGCCGTCGGCTTCCTTGAGGGTGGTGAAGACACGATGCCCGAACCGATCGAGGTTCGTGGCCGCGATCACCACTGGCGGCTTGCACTCCCGGAGGCGGCGGTCGCCGAACACCCTCTCTAGCGCCGTTCGGAGGGGATGTTGGCGGTAGCGCGGGCCGTACCGAACCGGATCCACGAGCCTGGCGAAACGCCGCGGCGGAAAGATCTCCGGGCCGCGTTCCTGAAAGAGCCGGACCACCTCGCCGAGATCGACGTCGAGCGCCAGCGCCAGGGCGATCAACGCGCCCGTGGACGTGCCGGCGATGAGGTCGAAGTGGCTGCCGATCGGCGTGAGGTCCCCGGCGACCTTCTGCAGGTAAGCCGCCTGGAAGACGCCGCGCATCCCGCCACCGCTGAGGCTCAGGATACGATAAGCCATAGCCCGTCGTCTCAGAACGGTTCGACGAGGACCGTCTCGCCGGGCGCGACGTCGCCCCGCGCCTCGTCGAGGATGACGAGGCAGTTGCCCGCGACCATCGAGGAGAGGATCCCCGAGCCCTGCGGCCCGGTCGTCCTCACCTCCCAGCGCCCGTCGTGGACCTGGAGGATCCCGCGCTTGAACTCGCGCCGGCCCCGCTTCTTCGACATCGGCTCGACCGCCTGCGCCTCGTACACGTCGTGGAAGAGGCGCCGCCGCCCGGCGAGCTTGTAGAGCGAGGGGCGGACGAAGAGCATGAACGCGAGCATCGAGGCCACCGGGTTGCCGGGCAGGCCGAAGAAGTGCGCGGCGCCGATCGTGCCGAACGCGAGGGGGCGGCCCGGCTGCATCGCCACCTGCCAGAACTCGATGGCGCCGACCTCCCCGAGCACCTCCTTGACCAGGTCGTAGACGCCGACCGACACGCCGCCCGAGGTCACGACCACGTCGGCCGCGGCGCTCGCCTCGCGCAGGCGCGCGCGCAGCTCGTCGCGCACGTCGGGCACGATCCCGAGGTCGAGTACGGCGCCGCCGCACTGCTCGATCGCGCCGCGCAGCGTGAAGCGGTTGGCGTCGTAGATCTGGCCAGGCCGCCGCGGCGTCCCGGGCTCGACGACCTCGTCGCCGGTGGAGAGGAGCGCGACGCGGGGGCGCTGGTGCACGGCCACCTGGCAGAGCCCGAGCGAGGCGACGAGCCCGACCTCCTGCGGCCGGAGCGCGGTGCCGCGCTCGACCACGATCGTGCCCGCCTGGATGTCCTCGCCCCGCAGCCGGACGTTCGCGCCCTTGGCGATCGGGCGGATGCGCACGCGGCCGTCGAGTCGCTCGATGACCTCCTGGGGATAAACCGTGTCGGCGCCGCGCGGCATCGGCGCGCCGGTCATGATGCGCACGGTCTGGCCGGGGAGGAACGCGCCCTCGAAGACCGCGCCGGCCGGCAGGTCGGCGACGACGACGAGCTCGCGCGTGCCGTCCGCCGGCACGTCGGCGCTCGTGACGGCGTAGCCGTCGACGGCCGAGTTGTCGGTCGGCGGAACGTCGAACGGCGCGCGCAGGTCGTCGGCCAGCACGCGGCCGAGGGCCTGCGGGGTCGGGACGATCTCGGGGGGCGTCGGGTGCGGGATCTGGGCGAGGACCCGATTTTGCCCGTCCTGCACCGAAATCATGGGGCTATTATACGCGCCATGACCGAGCCCCGGCCCGCCGGCTTCTGGGTCCGCGCGCTCGCCGCGCTCGTCGACGTCGCGATCTACGCGCTCGTGCAGGCGTCGTTCGGGAAGGTCGCCGCGCTGCTCGGCGACATCGACTTCGCGGGCTCGGTGCCGTTCCAGGGCCTGCTCGTCTTCCACACGTTCCTGTTCGCCAGCGCGTACGCGATCGTGCTCCACTGGCTCGGCGGGCAGACGCTCGGCAAGATGCTCGCCGGCGCGCGCGTCGTCGCGGACGACGGCGGGCCGCTGACGCTCGGCGCCGCGGTGCTCCGGTACCTCGCGTACTTCGTCTCGTGGGCGACGCTCGGCTTCGGGTACGTGATGGCCGGGCTGCGCCAGGACCGACGCGCGCTCCACGACCTGATCGCCGGCACGCGTGTGGTGCGCGTCGGCCGCGCCGCGACGCGCGCGGCGGCGGCGCCGCCCCCGCCGCCGGCGGACGCGCCCGCCGGGGACGCCGGGATGGTGTGATCCGGACGCTGCCGCTCACGTCCCGCGACCGGCTCGCGGCGGTGATCCTCGCCGCGCTCCACGACGCGGGGGCGCGGCGCGAGCTGGCCGCGCTGGCGGCGGGCGGGGCGGCCGCCGCCGCGTGGCTCGGCCCGGAGGAGCGCGCCCACGCGTCGCTCGTCGCGGCGCGCGCCGCGAGCGCGCGCGCGGCGCTCGCGGCACGGCCGCCCGGTCCCGCCGCGGGCACGCTGGCCGCGCTCCTCGACGACGCGGCCGTGCTGTGGGAGGCGCGCTGCTACTTCGAGGTGCACGAGCTGCTCGAGCCGGCGTGGCGCAGCGCTTCGCCTGGCGTACGCGAGGCGCTCCAGGGGCTCGTGCAGGTCGCCGTGGGCTACCAGCACCTCGCCAACGGCAACACCCCGGGGGCGCGGGCGTTGCTCTCCGAGGGCTCGGCGCGCCTGCACGGGCGCCGCCTCGGCGGGGCCGACCTCGAGCCGTTTGCGCGCGCGGTCGCGCGCGGCCTCGCCGGCCTCGAGGGATTCGACTGGACGGCGGTGCCCGGCTTCCCGCGGTCGCCGCGACACGGGTGAGGCGGCGCGGGACGGGGAGGGAGGAGCCGTGGATCTCGAGCTCGGCGGCAAGACGGCGCTGGTGACGGGCGGGAGCAAGGGGATCGGCCGGGCCATCGCGCACGCGCTGGCGCGCGAGGGCGCGCGCGTGGCGATCTGCGCGCGCGAGAAGGCGGCGCTCGAGGCGACCGCGCGCGAGCTCGGCGCCGCGGGCGGCGGCGAGGTCGTCACGCTCGCCGGCGACCTCTCGCGCCTGGACGAGGTGGAGCGCGTGACCGCCGAGGCGGCGCAGCGCCTGGGACGCCTCGACATCCTCGTGAACAACGCCGGCGCCATCCGCGGCGGCGACTTCCTCACGATCCCGGACGCGCAGTGGGCGGGGGACTGGAGCCTGAAGCTCCTCGGCTACGTCCGCATGGCGCGCGCGGTGTTCCCGCGGATGCAGGCGCAGGGCGGTGGACGCATCTGCAACGTGATCGGCGCCGCGGGGCGCAACCCGACGCCGGGCTACCTGCCGGGCGGCGTGGCGAACGCCGGGCTCATCAACTTCACCAAGGGGCTGGCCGACCTCGGCGCGCCCTCCAACATCCTCGTCACCGCGGTGTCGCCGGCGGCGACGGCGACGCCCCGCTGGGACATGCTGATGGTCCAGCAGGCCCGCGCCGCGGGCAAGCCGCCCGACGTCTTCCGCGCGGAGGCGGAGAAGGCGTACCCGCTCAAGCGCATCGCACGGCCGGAGGACGTCGCCGACCTCGTCTGCTTCCTGGTCTCGGCGCGCGCCTCGTTCCTCACCGGGATTTGCGTCACGGTGGACGGCGGGGCGACGCGCGGCGTGTACCCTTGAGCGTCGCGCGCCGAGCGCGCGCGGGGCGCCTTGACATGCTGCGCCTCCTGTCACTAAGCTACTCCAGCCTGCGGGTGAGGTGGGCCCGCGGGACAACGATAGATGGTTCGGGTTTCCATTTCCGCCGCTTTCGTGAGGGCTAGGAGGATCGCGCGATGGCCGCTAAGCTGTTCGTGGGCAACCTCTCCTTCCAGGCCACGGAGGAAGACCTCCGCGAGCTGTTTGCCCAGGCCGGAAACGTCGAGACCGTGCGCATCATCACGGACCAGTTCACCGGGAGGCCCCGGGGATTCGGGTTCGTCGAGATGGCGACGAAGGAGGAGGCCACCAAGGCGATCGAGATGCTGAACGGGCGGCTCTTCCGCGACAGGAATCTGGTCGTGGACGAGGCGCGCCCCCAGCCGCAGCGCGGCGCGGGCGGTCCTCGCGGCGATCGCGGACCGCGCCCGGGCGGAGGCGGCCCGGGCGGCGGCTGGCGCCGCTAGCCGACGCGAGAGAGCCCGGGAGTCCGAGGCGACTCCCGGGCTTTTTCTTTGACCTCGAGGACTCAACAGATGGCGACATCGGGAAGGTCGTCGGCGATCAAGCCGGGAGTGCCGTCGCCCGGGATGGCGCCGAGGCTCGGCGGGACGCTCGACGAGCGTCGGGGCGTGGAGTATCGGGAGCTTCGGGCGCTTCGGCTCCTGAACCGCCTGAGGGATCGCCCGATGCCCTTCGGCTGGACCGCCAACCCGTACCGCGGCTGCGAGATGGGCTGCCGCTACTGCTACGCGCGCTACACCCACGAGTTCCTCGGCCAGAACGACGCCAGGCAGTTCGAGCGCAGGATCTTCGTGAAGCGGGCCGAGCCGAGCACGCTCGTCGCCGAACTCGGCCGCGCGCGGCGGAGCGGGCTCGCCGTCGCGCTCGGCACGGCGACCGATCCCTACCAGCCGGCGGAGGCGCGGTTCGGCGTCACGCGGCGCGTGCTCGAGGCGGCGCGCCGGGTGCCGGGACTCAGGCTGTCCATCACGACCAAGTCGGCGCTCGTGGAGCGCGACGCGGCGCTGCTCGCGGAGCTGGCCCGGCGCTCGGAGGTCTCCGTGAACTTCTCGATCACGACGCTCGACGCCGAGCTGGCGCGCCGACTCGAGCCGCGCGCGCCGCGGCCCGACCTCCGCCTGGGCGCCCTCGGGGCGCTCGCGCGCGCGGGCGTGCCGACGGCGCTCTTCGTCATGCCCGTCCTGCCCCACGTCACCGACGACGAGGCGGGCCTGCGGGCCCTCCTCGCCGCGGCGCGGGAGGCGGGCGCGCGGAGCGCGGTGTGGAACGTGCTCTTCCTCCGCTCCGGGACGCGCGAGTTCTTCCTCGAGTTCCTCGCCGCCGAGTTCCCGGGGCTCGTGCCGGTCTACCGGCGGCTCTACGCGGGCTCGGCGTACGCGGCGCGCGCCTACGTGGCCGAGGCGGACGCGCGCGTGGCGGGGCTCGCCGAGGCGGCGGGGTTCCCCGCGCGCTCGCGGTGCGTGCGCGCTGCGGACGCGCCGGCCGAGCGCCAGCTCAGCCTCGTCTGGTGACCGGCGTTCAGAGCCCGTGAACGAATCGCGCTGTCGAGGGGCGCCACGGCGCAGCATGGGCGTCCCGAGCGGTGGGGGGTTTGGGGGGCGCCCGGAGCCCCCCATGGAGTCAGAACAGGGGGAGCTGGCTCTGCGGCGCCGGCTCCTCGACGAAGGGCCGGAGCCCGTCCTGCTCCGTGAAGGGCCGGAAGCGCTCCCAGACCTCGATCACCTTCGCCTGGTAGTACTCGACGTTCTCGTCGGGCCGCGCGGGATCCCAGTCGCCGAGCGGGCGCGCGTGCTCGTTCACCGCGACGCCGGCGCTCCGGCCGGCGACGTAGTAGGACACCTGGTCGCCCGGCTGGAGCGCGCGCCCCGAGGCGAGCGCGAGCTCGTACGCCGCCGACGGCGGCCGCGCCCTGGCCTCGACCCGCTCGCGATAGGTCTCGACCGACTCCTGCAGGGTCTCGGTCCGCGCGAACAGGCGCGGCTCGACGCGGTGGGCGGCGAAGTCGGCGAGCCAGCGGTCTACGAGGGCCCGGACCTCGGCGCGCCGGCCCTCGAGCAGGGCGCGCACGGTCGCCTCGATGAGCTGGCGCTGGAACGGCTCGATGCCGCGCGAGCGGAACGCCGAGCCCTTCAGGAGCAGGCGGCCGCGCGCGTCGAGCAGCGCGTAGGTCTTCATCTTGTAGCTGAACATCGCCTCGAAGCGGCCGTCGAGCTCGAGCTGGATGCCGGGCGGCAGTCCCGCGGCGATGCGCTCGAGCAGCGGCTCGTCGTCCGCCGGCGCGTGGCCGGGCGGCGGCACGAAGTAGACGCCGTCGGTGTCGGCCTCGACCGGCGTGGCGCCGAGCGCGGCGAGCCGCTCGATGAGCGTGGTGACGACCGCGCGCCCCTCGGCGGTCACGCGGTTGGCGGCGTCGAAGTCGTTCCAGTGCCCGGCCCCGAACGCGAGGTAGCCGTAGAAGGCGTTGATGAGGATCTTGAACGACTGCTGGAGTGCCATGAGATGAGCGCGCTCGCGCGCGTCCCCGGTCTCGCGCGCGAGCCCCTTGGCACGCACGCGGAAGTCGCGCAGGTGGCGCAGCAGCTCGAGGAACACGCCGAGCGAGTCCGAGGCGGGCGCGATCGCGCCCGCCAGCATCAGCGAGGGGTAGAGCGAGGTCACGTCCACGTGGAGGACCGGGCGCGCGACGCCCTGCTGGAGGACCGCCGTGTGGCCGCCGCCGACCGGCGCCACGGGCCGCGGCAGCGGCACGGCGTGGCCGCGGTGCAGGTGCTCGCGCAGCAGCAGCGCGTCGATCTTGGCCGCCGCGCCGCGCAGCGTGCACGACTGGTAGTCGAACGGCGCGACCCGGGCCTGCGCGAAGTAGGGCGGCGCGAGGACCGCCGCCAGGCCGAGCGTCTCGACGGCGTCGTCGGCCGCGTAGGCCATGAGCCGCTCGGGCGCCTCGCGGAACTCGCGCGAGATCCGGGCGCCGTCCACGTACGTGCGCCCGGGCGCCGCGACGCCGAAGTGGCGCGCCAGGTCCTTCAGCCCGAAGCCCGGCAGGTCGCGCGTGCCCGCGTCGTGGAGCTGGGCGAGGATCCAGGTGTCCACGATGTGCCGGCCCGCCACCTCGTAGCGCCGGTAGCCGATCGTCCGCTCGGCGATCGTGAGGCGCGCGGGGCGGCCGCGCAGCGCGCTGCCGTCACGGCCCCAGGCGAGCGCGACCCGGTGCAGTCGCGCGCGCGCCTCGAGGTACTCGAGGTCGAAGCGGAAGATGTTGTGGCCCTCGAGCACGTCCGGATCGCGCTCGCGGACCAGGCGCGTGCACTCCTCGAGCAGCGCCCGCTCGTCCAGGCGGTCGCCCCGGACGACGTGGCGGAAGCCCGTCGAGTCGGCCAGCGCCACCGCGACGATCCGGTCCCCCGGGCGTGCCGCGCTCGGGAACTCCCAGCCCTCGGTCGTCACGACCTCGATGTCGAGCGCGAGCCGGCGGAGGTCCTCGAACCCGAGGCCGCCGAAGGACGTGCGGCCCGTCGCGAGGAGGTACTGGTGCACGGGGTCGGCGAGGAAGCGATACGGGGCCGCCGGCGCGTTCGCGGGCTGGCCGCTCCGCTCGCGGCAGCGGTCGCGCGCGGCGAGCGCGTCGGCCCAGCCGCCGAAGCGGGCGCGCCACGCGAGCGCGCCCGGCCCCGCGAGCGGCTCGAGCGCGACGAGCCCCGGCGCGCCGCCGACGAGCGCCGGGTCGGCGACGAGCAGGAACGGCTCGAACGGTACCAGCTCGGCGGTGACGGCGCCGCCGCGCCGGGCCCAGCAGCGCAGCGCGCGGCCGCCCTCGGCGAGATCGAAGGCGAGCAGGCCGGCGGTCGGGTCGCGTCCGAAGAGGAGCGGTACGCGCTCGAGGGTGAGCACGCGGCTAGCCCGCATTCCTCGCGAGCGGCGACGGCGTGACCGGGCGGGTGGCGCAGGGTGACGCCTCGGCGGGGCCGGGCGGAGTGGGACCCCCTCGTCCCGTGCGCCGCGCGCGACGCGGCGTTCGGGCGAGCGGGTGACGGAGCCGGCCCCGCAGGGGCGCGCCCTGCGCCAGGCCCCGCCCGCCAGGCGCGACGACCGTTCCCGAATGAGGCGGGCTAGGCGAGGGCGTCTTCCACGGCCGCGCGGTAGGCGTCGGCGGGCGCCAGGCCTTCGAAGACGCGGCCCGTCTCGAGGACGATCACCGTCGGGATCGCGCGCACCCCGTGCTCGGCCACGGCCGCCTCGTAGTCGGCGCCGACGGCCTGGCGCCCGAGGCCCGCCTCGAGATCGAGGCGGAAGCGATCCATGTCGGCGCCGGCCTCGGCCACGAGCGCGGCGACGACGGCCGGGTCGGCGATGTCCTGGCTCTCGCCGAAGAAGGCCTCGTACAGGCGCAGGTGCAGGCGCGCGTACGCGGCCTCGTCCTGCTTGGCGACGCACTTCGCGGCCTCGAGCGCGGGCAGGCTCCAGCCCGGGAAGCGCTCGTGCGGCCAGGGCGTGAAGCGGAGGCCGTCCGCCGCGGACATCTGCCCGCAGCGCCGCCAGCCCTCCTCGCGATACGTGCCCTTGAAGCGGACCGACGGGTCGGGCACCGGGCGCAGCGGGAAGGCCCGCGACTCGACGCGGAGCGCGTCGCCGAGCTCCTCGGACAGGCGCCGGAGGCGGACCGCCGCCGGATAGCACCAGGGTCAGAGGTAGTCGGAGTAGACGAGCACGCGGGCTTGCCGGCTCACGAGCGGATTCTATCCGCGGGCCGGTGTATGCTCAACCCATGCTTCCGCACGCGCTGGCGGCGCTCTGCGCCGCGACGGTCCTCGCCGGCTGCGCCGTGACGCGCGTCACGTTCCCGAACGCGACGCCCGGCCGGCCGCTCGCCGTGCCGGCCGAGGAATACCGGCCCGAGGGCCCGGGGCCGTTCCCGGCGGCGCTGCTCTTCCACGGCTGCCACGGCGTCAGCGAGTCCACGCGGGAGTGGGCGCGCTGGCTCCGCGACGAGGGCTACGTCGCCCTCGTCGTGGACAGCTGGGCGGCGCGCGGGATCGGCGACGGCTGCGACGCGAAGACGCCGGACCTGCCCGGGAGCGAGCGCTTCGACGACGCGGTCGGCGCGCTCGCCTACCTCCACGGCCGGCCGTACGTGGACCGCGCGCGCGTCGGCGCCCTCGGCTGGTCGAACGGCGGCGTCTTCGCGATCGCGCTCGTCAACGGGCCGAGCCTCGAGCGCGCGCGGCGGCGCGGCGTCGTGCCGCCCGAGCCCGGTGTCCGCGCGGCGGTCGGCGTCTATCCCGGCGGGTGCTTCTCGCTCGTCGACGAGCTGGTGGTCCGGCCGCTCCTGGTCCTGCTGGGCGCCGCGGACGACTGGACCCTGCCCGGACCGTGCGTCGAGATGGTCGAGAACATGCGGCGGAAGGGCGCGGACGCGACGATCGTGCTCTACCCGGGCGCCTACCACTACTTCGACGTGATCGGCCAGCCGCTCGCGTACCTGCCGGAGGTCGGCAACCGGAACAAGCCCGGCGAGTGCTGCGGCGCCACGGTCGGCTACGACGAGGCCGCGTTCCGCGACGCGCGGCGCCGCGCCCAGCAGTTCCTCGGCCGCCACCTCCGGCGCCCCTAGCGCCCGCGATGGACGTCTCCGTCGAGTTCGTCAGGCACCTGCTGCAGTCGGTGGTGAACCTCTACGTGACGGTCCCGAAGGGCCACCCCTCGACGCGGATCCTCGGCAACGAGCGCCTCGGCAGCGGCGTCGTCGTGGACGCCTCGGGGCTGATCCTCACGGTGAACTACGTCGTGATGGGCGCGGGCACGATCGAGGTGTCGTTCCAGAAGGGCCGGCGCGTGAGGGCCGAGATCGCGGCCCAGGACTTCGACGTCGGGATCGCGCTGCTGCGGGTCAAGCGCACGGGGCTCCGCGCGGCGCCGCTCGCCGCCGAGCCGGTCGAGCGGGGGGCCGAGGTCGTGGCGCTCGCGGCCACGGGCGCCCAGGAGCGGCGGGTCGCCGGCGGCCTCGTGACCTACGTGGGCGAGTTCGAGGCGTACTGGGAGTACCTGCTCGACCGGGGGATCGTCTCGAGCGCGGCGAACCCGGGCTTCGGCGGCGGCGGGCTCTTCAGCCTGACCGGCGAGCTGCTCGGCATCGTCTCGCTGAACCTCAACGAGCTGGGGCGCAGCTCGCTCGCGATCCCGATCGACGTCTACCGGGCGCAGGAGGAGGAGATGCTGCGCCACGGGCGCCCGGTGAGCCGGCCGCGGCGCGCGTGGCTCGGCGTGTTCGCCCACGCGCTCGAGGAGGGCGTGATCGTCGCGGGCGTCGTGCCCGAGGGCCCCGGCGACCGCGGCGGCCTGCAGGAGGGCGACCTGATCGTGTCGCTCAACGCCGAGGAGGTGTCGAGCCGGCGCGAGCTGTACCTCTCGCTCTGGCGGCACGAGCCGGGCGAGAAGCTGACGGTCGAGGTGATGCGGGACAACAAGCTGCGGCGCTGCGAGGTCACCGGCGGCGACCGCGCGTACTTCTTCAGGCGGCTCTGACCGCGGGGCGGCTCTCGCCGGAGGGGAGGACGGATGGATCTCGGGCTCAGGGGCAAGGTGGCGCTGGTCACGGCGGGGAGCAAGGGGATGGGCCGGGCGTGCGCGCTCGGGCTCGCGGCCGAGGGCGCCCGGGTGGCGATCTGCGCGCGGGGCGAGGCGGACCTCGCGGCGGCGGCCGACGAGATCCGCGCGAAGACGGGGGCGGGCGTGCTGGCGCTGCCGGCCGACGTGACGCGGGCCGCCGACGTCGAGCGGCTCGTCGCCGCGACCTGCGACAGGCTCGGGCCCGTGGACGTCCTCGTCGCGAACGCCGGCGGGCCGCCGCGGGGCACCTTCGGCGAGCTCGACGACGCGCAGTGGCTCGGCGCGTTCGAGCTGTCGCTGCTCTCCACGGTGCGGTTGATCCGCGCCGTGCTGCCCGGGATGCGGCAGCGCCGGTGGGGACGGGTCATCACCATCCAGTCCTCGTCCGTGAAGCAGCCGATCCCGGGGCTCCTGCTCTCGAACGCGGTCCGGCCGGGCGTGGCAGGGCTCATGAAGACGCTCGCCGCCGAGGCGGGTCGCGACGGCGTCCTGGTCAACACGGTCTGCCCCGGGCGGATCCTGACCGAGCGCCTGCTCTCGGGGGCCGCCGCGCAGAAGCTCTCGCGCGAGGAGTTCCTCGAGCGCCAGAGCGCCGACATCCCACTGGGGCGCGTCGGGACGCCGGAGGAGTTCGCCAACGTCGTCGTCTTCCTCGCCTCGGACAAGGCGTCGTACGTCACCGGCGTCGCCCTGCAGGTGGACGGGGGCCTGATCCGCGGACTGTTCTAGCGTGGCCTATTCATGGCGAACAATCGCGAGATCGGCGGGTGGCATCGGGGTGGCCCCCGGCCGGGCGGGCGGAGTGGGACCCCCTCGTCCCGTCCGCAGTTCGAAGAACTGCGCTCGGGCGAGCGGGTGACGGAGCCTGGCCGGCCGGGGCCACCCCGATGACAGGACCCGCCGGCGCGCCCGTTGGACGCTCATGAATAGTCCAGGCTAGGGCGGCGATGAGCCCGCGCGCCGGCGGCGCCATCTCGCGGTTCCTCGGGGCGGACGGCTTCTTCCTGAGCGCCGGGCTCGCCTTCGTCTTCCTGCTCGCGCTGATCCCGATCCTGCTGCTCGGGGTCTCGCTGCTCGGCTTCGTGCTGTCCACCGAGCGCGCCGCGCAGGAGGTCGTCCGACTGCTCACCCAGCAGTTCCCCGTCTACCGGACGCAGGTCACGCGGGCGCTCGTCCGCATCGTCGAGACGCGGGGCGCCTCGGGCGTCCTCGGCACGGCCGTGCTCGTCCTCTTCGCGACGCCGCTCCTCAGCACGGTCCGCCTCATCCTGCACCGGCTCCTCGGCGTCCGGGCCCCGGGCGGCTTCCTGCGCAACCTCGCCGTGGACGCGGGCATGGTGGTGATTCTCGCCGTCCTCCTGTTCGCCGCGAGCACCGCGACGTGGGTGCTGCAGGGGCTCCGCGACCTCGCGATGGTCACGCTGCCGGTGCCGGTCGAGTGGTTCCAGCTCGGCTCGGTCGCGCTCTCGCTCGCGGTCTCGACGCTGATGTTCTACCTCGCGTACAGGTTCGTGCCGCGCCAGCGGGTCGGCTCGGGCGCCGCGCTCGCCGGCGCGGTGCTCGCGAGCGTCCTCTGGGAGGTCGCCAAGCAGCTCTTCCGCCTCTACATCCTGAACGTGGGGCTCTACGACCAGATCTACGGCCCGCTCGGGGTCCTCGTCGCGTTCGTGATGTTCGTGTACTACTCGGCGATCGTCTTCGTCCTGTCCGCGGCGTTCGTCGCGGCCCTCGACGCCCGCCACCGCTGAGGGATCGCGCCGTCCGGGCCGCCGCGAGTGTGCTAAGGTGGGCGGCGCTTCTCACTCGCCGGCGGGGGGACGGGCTCATGATGCTGAAGGACAAGGTCGCGGTGGTGACGGGCGCGGGCCGGGGCATCGGGCGGGAGGTCGCCCTCTTGATGGCGCGTCACGGGGCGCGGGTGGTGGTCAACGACTACGGCGGCTCGGAGGCGGGCGCCGGCGGCACCCGGGGCCCCGCGGACGAGGTCGCGGACGAGATCAAGCGCGCGGGCGGCCAGGCGGCCGCCAACTACGACTCGGTCGCCTCCATGGCCGGGGGCCAGGCCATCGTGAGGACCGCGCTCGACGCCTTCGGCCGCGTGGACATCGTCGTCAACAACGCCGGCATCCTCCGCGACCGGATGATCTTCAACATGAGCGAGGAGGAGTGGGACGCGGTCGTCGACACCCACCTCAAGGGCTGCTTCGCGGTCACCCGCGCCGCGGCGCCGCTCATGCGCGAGCAGAAGTCGGGGCGCTTCATCAACATGACCTCGACCTCGGGGCTCATCGGCAACGTCGGCCAGGCGAACTACGCCGCCGCGAAGCTCGGGATCCTCGGCCTCACCAAGGTGACCGCGCTCGACATGGCCCGCTACAACGTCACCGCCAACTGCATCTCGCCCTTCGCGTGGACGCGG
>Ga0154364_1273_pt1 | contig 16168 bp, 15 predicted proteins | sample RifGroA2_FD_115892 | JGI IMG/M metagenome (GOLD analysis project Ga0154364, IMG submission 115892) | Candidatus Rokubacteria bacterium GWA2_73_35 | reverse complement strand
TCGAAGTCGTGCGCGTGCCCGGCGGTGCCGTTCGCGAGGGCCGCCCAGCCGGGCGCCGTGACGAGCCGCGTGCCGATGACCGTCGCCAGCCGCGCGCCGCCCTCGGCCCGCGCGACCCGGCGCACGAGGCACGCGGCGGGCTCGCCGACGCCCGCGAGCGTGACGCCGAGCGTGTCGAGCGCGGCGCGCCGCACCCGGGCGATCGCCTCGGGCGGGCAGTCCTCGAACGACGTCTTCACGACGAACTCGGCGAGACGGGCGGTGGCGCTCATGGCAGGCACGATATCATAGGGCCGCGCGGGAGGTCAGGGTGAGAGTCCGGTTCCTCGGCACCGGCGACGCGTTCGGCAGCGGCGGGCGGTTCCAGACGTGCATCCACGTCGAGGCCGCGGGTGGGCGCTTCCTCGTGGACTGCGGCGCCTCCTCGCTGGTCGCGATGCGGCGGTTCGGCGTGGACCCACAGGGCGTGGACACCGTGCTCCTCACCCACCTGCACGGCGACCACTTCGCGGGCGTCCCGTTCCTGATCCTCGACGCCCAGTTCAAGCGGCGCACCCGGCCGCTCACGGTGGCGGGGCCGCCCGGCGTCGAGGCGCGCGTGCACGACGCGCTGGAGGTGCTCTTCCCGGGCGCCTCGCGCGTCGCGCGGCGGTTCGACACGCGCTTCGTCGAGTGGATCGAGCGGACGCCGCGGGATCTTCGCGCGTGCACGGTCACCCCGTACGAGGTCGTGCACGCCAGCGGCGCGCCGCCGTTCGCGCTCCGGATCGCGTGCGAGGGCAAGGTCCTGACCTACTCCGGCGACACCGAGTGGACCGACGCGCTCCTCGACGCCGCCCGGGGCGCCGACCTCTTCGTCGCCGAGGCCCTCTTCTTCGACCGGCCGATCAAGTATCATCTGGACTTCACGACGCTGATGGCCCACCGGGCCGCGCTCGCGTGCGCCCGCCTCGTGCTCACCCACATGGGCGAGGACGTGCTGGCGCGCCTGCCGGATCTCGGCGTCGAGGCGGCCGAGGACGGTCAGACCGTCGACCTCTGAACGCGAGCCGGAAAAGGAGATGCCCGTGCCGACCAAGATCGTGCTCTCGCCCCGCTTCCCCGACGCGCTCGTGGACACCGCCCGGAGCCTGCTGCCCCCCGGCTACGAGCTCCACGTGGTGGCTCAGGAGGCCGCCGAGCTCCAGCCCGCGATGGCCGACGCCGAGTACTTCGTGGGCTTCGCGCGGCTGACCCTCGGCCCCGAGTTCTACCGCGCGGCGCCGCGGCTCAAGCTGGTGCAGCTCATCAGCGCCGGCTACGACCGCGTCGACATCGCGGCCGCGCGGCGGGCGCGCGTGCCGGTCGCGAACAACGGCGGCGCGAACTCGATCTCCGTCGCCGAGCACACGCTGATGCTGATGCTGGCCGTCGCGAAGAAGCTCGCGTGGCAGCACAACAACGTCGTCGCCGGCAAGTGGCGCGTCGGCGACTTCTCGGAGACGCGGCTCTACGAGCTCGCGGCCAAGACGCTCGGCATCGTCGGGCTCGGCAACATCGGCAAGAAGGTGGCGCGCCGGGCGCAGGCCTTCGACATGCGCGTCCAGTACCACGACCTCGTGCGGCTCACCGAAGACCAGGAGGACGCCCTCGGGGTGCGCTTCGTCCTCTTCGGCGAGCTCTTGAGGACGTCGGACGTCGTGAGCCTGCACGTGCCGCTCACGGACCTGACGCGGCACATGATGTCCACGGGGGAGTTCGCGCTGATGAAGCCGGGCGCGATCTTCGTCAACACCTGCCGCGGCCCGGTCGTGGACGAGCGGGCGCTCGAGAAGGCGCTCCGTGGGGGCCAGCTCGCGGGCGCCGGCCTCGACGTGCTGTGCGACGAGCCGCCGCCGGCGGGCCACCCGCTCCTCGGCCTGCCGGGCGTCACGCTCACGCCCCACATGGCGGGGCCGACGTGGGAGAACTGGCCGCGCGCCTTCCGCAACGCCTTCGACAACATCCAGCGCGTCGCGGGCGGCGCCCGGCCGCGCTGGGTGATCCCGGAGCTCGAGGACCTCGCCCGCTAGCCCGCGCTCTTCGCGAACGGTCATCGCGCGAGGCGGGCAGGGCCTGTCGCAGGGTGCGGCCCCCGCGGGCCGGCGCCGTCACCCATTCGCCCGAACGCCGCGCTGCGCGCGGCGGACGGGACGAAGGGGTCCCACAGCGCACGGCCCCGCGGGGACCGCACCCTGCGCCACCCGCCCGGTCGCGCCATCGCCGTTCGCGAATAGTGCGGGTGAGCCCGCGCGCCGTTCTCGACGTCGTGGTGATGGCCGCCGCGCGCCCGGCGGCGGGGCCGCGAGCCGCCGTCCGCGCGGCTACTGGACGAAGCCGAGCAGGCGTGGGATCAGGAGCACCGTCGCGGGCACGAACGCCACCAGCAGCAGGACGACGAGGATCGCGGCGAGGAAGGGCAGCAGCGGCTTGACGAGCTTTTCCATCGGCATCCCGCTGATCGCCATGCCGACGAAGAGGACGAGGCCGACGGGCGGCGTCACGTGGCCGACCGCCGAGGCGATCACGCAGACCATGCCGAAGTGGATCGGGTTGATGCCGAGCGCCTGCGCGCCGGGCAGCAGCACCGGGACCGTCACGAGGATGATCTCCGACGGGGTGAGGAAGGTTCCGAGGAAGACGTAGAGCACGATCACGAAGATCATGAAGAGCCACCACGTCGGCGCGAACGTGCCGATGAACTCGGCGACGCGGAGCGGGAACTTGGAGTAGGTGAGCACCCAGCCGAACGCGCCGACCAGGCCGATGATGAGGCCGATGACGCCCGAGAGCCGCGCGGAGTCGGCGAAGATCGCCGGCACCTCCCGCCAGGAGAACTCCGGGTAGAAGAGCGGCGGCACGGCGAGCGCGTAGACGACCGCGACCGCGGCGGCCTCGGTCGGCGTGAACCAGCCGGCGAGGATGCCGCCCATGATGATGATCGGGATCATGAGACCGGGCAGCGCGTTGCGCGTGGCCCGGGCGAACGTCGCGAGCGTCGGGCGCGGCTCCCTGGGGTAGTTCCGCTTCTTCGCGATGACGAAGGTCGGCACCGCCATGCCGATCGCGATGAGCAGTCCCGGCAGGTAGCCGCCGGCGAAGATCGCGGCCACCGACTCGTCGGCCATCCACGCGTAGATCACCGCGACGATCGACGGCGGGACGACCGGCGCGAGGACCGCGGTGCAGATCGTCAGCACCGTGGCGAAGTCGCGGTCGTAGCCCTTGCGGACCATCTGCGGGATCAGGAACGTGCCGAGCGCGGAGACGTCCGCCACCGCGGAGCCCGAGATGCCGCCGAAGATCATCGAGTCGAGGATGTTCACGTAGGCCAGCCCGCCCCGGAAGCGGCCCACGAGCACGGTCGCGAGGTCGATGATGGCGCGCGCCACCCCGCCGCGCGCCGCGATGTTGCCCGCGAGGATGAAGAGCGGCGCCGAGAGGAGGAGGAAGGAGTCCGAGAGCAGGCCCACGAAGCGCGACGGGATGATGATCGGGTTGAGCGCCGGGTAGAGCGTCGCGGCGGCGAGCGTGCCGACGCCGAGCGCGATCGCGACCGGCATCCCCAGCACGACGAGGACGACGAACACGATCAGGAGGGTCTCGGCCATAGCTCGCGGAGCGCGACGACGAGGCGCCAGGCCATCGGCAGGAGGATCAGCGCGGCGCCCACCGGCACCGCGACGTACACGTACCCGAGGGACAGGCCGAGGCCGGCGCTCGACTGGAGGTTGGAGTTCGGGACGAGGACGAAGCTCGTGCGGATCAGCGAGAGGAAGAGGAGCATCCCCACGCCGTTGACCAGGGTGACGGCGAGCGCCCGGCCGCGGGGCGGCAGGCGCTCCTGGAAGTAGGCGAGCGCGGTGTGCTCGCCGCGGTGCATCGCGGCGGCGCCGCCGAGCATGACGAGCCAGACGAACAGGTAGCGCGGCACCTCGTCGAGGCCGTCGAGCGCGTAGGTGAAGACGTAGCGCAGCAGGACTTGCAGGAACACGGCCAGGGCCATCGCGGCGAGGACGGCCCCGCCGAGCAGGCCGAGGCCGTCGTAGAGCCGCGCGCCCCAGGCGCCGAACGGCCGGTCCGGGCCCGGCACGCCTACTTGAGGCTCAGGATATAGTCGACGACCTTGCGGGCGTCCTTGCCCGCCGGCGTCGCGTAGAAGTCCTCGTACACGTTCGTCGTCGCCGCGCGGAAGGGCGTGGCGTCGGGCTTGGTGATGGCGACGCCCTTGGCGCGGACCTGCTCCTGGATCCCCCGGTCCTCGTCGAGGATGAACTTCCGGTTGAACTGCCGCGCGTGCTCCCAGGCGTCCATGATCGCCTTGCGGGTGGCCGCGTCCTGCTTCCCCCACGACGCCTTCGACATGATCAGCGCGATCGCCTGGTGGGTGTGGCGCACGTCGGCGACGTTCTTCACGATGTCGTAGAACTTGTTGTGATAGAAGGTGTTGATCCCGCCCTCGGCGAAGTCGATCACCTTCGTCTGGAGCGCCGTCGCCACCTCGGGGAAGGCGATCGGCGTCGAGATCATCCCGAGCGCCTTGAAGGTCGCGACGAGGATCTTGTCCTCCTGGACGCGGATCTTCTTGCCCCGGACGTCGGCGATCCCGTTGATCGGGTAGTGGCCGTAGATGCCGCGGTAGCCGGCCGCGATGAAGCCGATGAGCTTGAAGCCCTTCCGGTCGAGCACCGGCTCGTAGTATTTGCGGATGAAGTCGCTCCCGTCGAGCGCGGCGTAGACGTGCTGGTAGTCGCGGAAGATGTACGGGAGCTGGAAGACCGACATCTCCGGCACCAGCGTCGACAGCGGCGCCGTGGTGATCGGCCCGAAGTCCACGGCCCCGAGCTGGATCTGCTGGGCCACCTCGCGCTCGCCGCCGAGGGCGCCGGAGTGGTGGTGGACGATCTTGACCTTCCCGCCGGTCAGCTCCGCCACCTTGTCGGCGAACTGTTGCGAGGCCTGGCTCGTGCCGTGCTTGGGCGGGTTGACGTTGCCCAGGACCAGCTCGCGGGTCTGCGCCGCCGCCGGAGCGGCGAGGCCCAGGGCGACGGCGGTGGCCAGGATTGCGATCGAGAGCGCTCGTGCGGTCATGGGGGGGCCTCCTGTTCTAGCGGTACCCGTCCGGAGACTGCCTGACGGTTTCCCAGAAGCTCGGGTCGTGACCGGGGAAGATCGTGCCGCCGGTCAGTCGCGCGATCGTCTTCAGCTTCTTGATCGAGTGGAGCGCCTGCGTCGGGTTCCAGACGACCCCGGGCACGCGCTCCTTGTCGACGTGCTCCCGCCAGTAGCACGAGTCGGCGGCGAGGATCACCGGGCCGGTCTCCGGCAGCTCGACGAGCAGCGACTGGTGGCCCGGCGTGTGGCCGTCGGTGCGCAGGGCCGTGACGCCCGGCAGCAGCTCGGTGTCGCCGTCGAGCAGGCGCCAGCGATAGCCGGGCAGCTCGAAGTTCTTCCGGTAGTAGAAGCCCTCGAGGATCGACGTGGGGTACTGCGCCGCCGCGTACTCGTCCTTCTGGACGCAGAGCTCCGAGGTCGGGAAGAGCTGCGCCCCGCCCGCGTGGTCGTAGTGCAGGTGCGAGAGCACGACGAGGTCTACGTCGTTGGGCTCGAGGCCGAGCGCCTCCAGCCGGTGGACGAGGAGGTCCTCCTCGGTGAAGCGCGCCAGCGGGTCGTTGCGCAGGAGGCCCGGGACGGCGCGCGGCGAGAGGCCCGTGTCGAAGAGGAGGACCGCGTCGGAGGCGCGGACGAGCCAGCAGGGGATCGGGATCTGGACGCGCTCGCTCGAGAACTCGCCGTAGAAGAGCCCCGCGCGCTCGAAGCCCATGAAGCCGTTCTGCAGGGCGTGCAGCGCCTGGACCGCCATGGCCCGCGATTCTAGCACCCCCCGGCCGGTGGGCAAGGCGCCTCTTGTCCGCGCCGGCGCCGGCGCGCATGATGGGGCGCGACGAACGCGAAAGGAGGTCCGCGCGTGAACAGACCCGGGACGATCGCCGCCGTTGTCGCGCTCCTGGTCGGCCTGCTCGTCGGCTATCTCTGGTGGGGCACCGGCACCCAGCAGCTCGGGAAGCAGCTCGCCGAGGCGCGCGCCGCCACGCAGGCGGTGCAGCGCCAGCTCGAGGCCGCCCAGACGGAGGCGCGCCAGGCGGGGGAGAAGGTGAAGGCGGTCGAGGAACGGCTCGCCGCCGTCGAGGCGGACCTGGCCCGGGAGCGCGCGCAGCGCGCGCGGCGGGCCGGCACGGGGAGGAAGTAGGGTGGACTTCGCGCTCACCGAGCAGCAGGAGCTGATCCGGAAGGAGGTCACGGCGCTCGCGCGCTCGTTCTCGCTCGACTACTGGCTGGAGAAGGACCGGAAGGCCGAGTACCCGCTGGACTGGGTGAAGCGGTTCGCCGACGCCGGCTGGCTCGGCATGATCGTGCCCGAGGCGTACGGCGGCTCGGGCCTCGGCGTCACCGAGGGCGCGCTGATGCTCCACGAGATCTGCGCGGCCGGCGCGGGCACCTCCGGCGCCTCACCCATCCACTTCTACCTGTTCACGCCGATGCCGCTGATCAAGCACGGCGCGGAGCCGCTCAAGCGGGCGTACCTGCCGCGGATCGCGAGCGGCGAGATCGTGATGTCGTTCGGCGTCACCGAGCCGAACGCGGGCACCGACACCTCCCGCATCCAGACGCGGGCCGTGCGCACGGGCGACCGCTTCGTCGTCGACGGCCGCAAGGTGTGGAACACGAACGCCCAGCACGCGACTCACATCATGCTGCTCGCGCGCACGGCGCCGCGGGACCCGGCGAAGCCGTTCGCCGGCCTGACGCTCTTCTTCGCGGAGTTCGACCGCGCGCGGATCACCGTGCGCGAGATCGAGAAGCTCGGCCGCGCCGCGGTGGACTCGAACGAGATCTTCATCGACGGCCTCGAGGTCCCGGCCGAGAACGTCGTGGGCGAGGTCGACCGCGGCTTCCACCACCTGCTCGACTCGCTGAACCCGGAGCGCATCTTCACCGGCATCGAGGCGGTCGGCATCGGGCGGGCCGCCCTCGAGCTGGCGGTCCGGTACGCGAAGGAGCGCGTGGTGTTCGACCGGCCGATCGGCCAGAACCAGGCGATCGCCCATCCGCTGGCGCTCGCGTGGGCCAAGCTCGAAGCGGCCGAGGCGATGTGTCTCAAGGCCGCCTGGCTCTTCGACCACGGCCGGCCGTGCGGCGCCGAGGCCAACACGGCGAAGCTCCTCGCGGCGGAAGCGGGCTTCGAGGCGTGCGACGCGGCGCTCCAGACCCACGGCGGCTACGGCTACGCGAAGGAGTTCCACGTCGAGCGGCTCTGGCGCGAGATCCGGCTCTACAAGATCGCGCCGGTCTCGCAGCAGATGGTCCTCAACTACCTCGCCGAGCACGTGCTCGGTCTGCCGAGGAGCTACTGACGGCTACCAGACCGAGTAGCCGCCATCGACGAAGAAGATCTGGCCCGTGACGAAGTCCGCGGCGTCGGACGCGAGGTAGACCACCGCCGGTGCGATGTCGCCCACCTGACCGAGTCGGCCCCACGGGTAGGACCTGGCCAGCTCGCGCTTGCCGCTCTCCCGATCGCCCGGCTGTCCCGCCTTCACCGCCATGGCATCGTAGAGCGGGTCGTTGAGGGGGGTGACGACGTTTCCGGGCGCGACGGCGTTGACGTTGATCCGGTGAGGAGCCAGCTCGATGGCCAGCGCGCGCGTCAGGCCGTGGATCGCCATTTTCGTCACGCAGTAGGCGACGGCGCCGGGGACTCCGTACGCGCCGAAGATCGATCCGTTGTTGATGACTTTGCCCTTGCCGCGCTTCTTCATCTCGGGCACGGTCCGACGGGCGCACAGGAAGGCGCTGGTCACGTTCGTCTCGAGGTGCCGGCGCCACAGGTCGTCGGTCGTCTCCTCGAGGCTGGCGAGCTGCATCATGCCCGCGTTGTTGAAGGCGATATCGACGGCGCCGAACTCCCTGACCGCCGTGGTCACCAGCCGGTCGACGTCCTCCGCGCGCGTCACGTCGGCCCGGACGGCCACGGCCTTCCGGCCGAGCCTGATGACCCGGTCGGCGAGCTCCTCGGCGGCGGCCATGTGGGCGAGGCCCTGGACGCAGAGGTCGGCGCCGGCCTCGGCGAGCGCCAGCGCCGCCGCGCGCCCGATGCCGGACGAGGCCCCCGTCACGAGCGCGGTGCGGCCGTCGAGTCGAATCTCCATCGTTCAGCTCCTCTGTCGCGGGGTGGGGGCGGCGGGCGCGGCGGCTCTCGCCAGCGGAACGACCTCGATGCTCTCGGCGGCCAAGCGCTCGCGCACGCACCGGGCCACGTCGACCGCGTTCGGCACGTCACCGTGGATGCAGACCGTCGGCACGTCGATGGCGACCGTGGTGCCGTCGATCGCCGGCAGTCGGCGCTCGCGAACGATCCGGACCGCCCGGTCCGCCACCTCGCGCGGGTCCCACGCGCGCTTGGCGCGCTCGAGGACGGGGAACCCGTCGGGTCGGTATGCAAGGTCGACGTAGCCCTCGGGCACCGCGCGGACCCCCGTCGCCGCCGCGGCGGCCGCCATCGCCGGTCCGCCGGCGATCACCGTCAGCGCGGGGTCGAGCGCCCGAGCCGTCTCGAGGAGGGCGAGGGCCAGGTCCTCGCGCTCACCGCACATGGCGTACAGGGCGCCGTGCGGCTTGAGGTGGCTGAGCGTCCTGCCGGCGGCGCGCGCGAAGGCCTGGAGCGCTCCGACCTGATACATCAGGAGGTCCCGGAGCTCGTCGGCCTCGATGAGCATCCGGCGGCGACCGAAGCCGAGGACGTCCGGCAGGGAGGGATGACCGCCGATCTCCGGCACGCCGGCCTCGACCGCCAGCTCCACGGTCCGTCGCATGACGTGGGGATCGCCGGCGTGGAAGCCGCAGGCGACGTTGATGGTCGGCACGAAGCGCATGAGCTCGGCGTCGCTGCCGAGCCGCCAGCGGCCGAAGCTCTCGCCCATGTCCGAGTTGATGTTGATCTGACCGGCCATCCCTTCTCCCGTGTGCGCACGTCGCGCTCAGGCCGCGACGATGCTCCCCTCGGAGATCGCCCCTTCGAGCTCGCGGAGCGCCGCGACCGCCTCTCCGGTCGAAACCGCGTGGAAGTTCGTGACTTCCCCGGGCCGGGTCTGACCGACCTTCCCAAGGTCGGCGCTGATCACCGTGGCGATCTTCGCATATCCGCCGAGGCTGGGGCCGTCGACGTGGAGCACGATGGGCTCGAGACCCCCGGGCACCTGGATGCCGCCGACGGGGATCGTGTCGTCGACGATGTTGGACGGGTCGGCGCCGGCCTGCTCGACCAGGTACTCGGGGCGCGGCCGGAAGGCGAGCGCCGGCCCGACGTATCGGCAGCCCATCCGATCCGAGATCGGCGAGAGCGTCCAGTCGTGCTCGAGGAACGTGCGGATGCTCTCCTCGAGGAAGAGATCGTCCTGCGGGCCGAGCACGACGCGCACGCGCCAGCGCGGGCCATAGCTCGGGACCAGCTCCGGGCGGAGGCGGCGTCGCGCGAGATCCGCGAGCGGTCGTCCGGCGGGACGCGTGCGCAGCGTGTCGCCCCGGCGCAGGGCCCGCCCGTCGAGGCCCCCCACGAAGGCGCGGACGTTCGTGGCCCGGCTGCCGGAGAAGCACGGCACGTCGATGCCTCCGGATGCCGCGAGGTACGTGCGCGCCCCGCTCCGCGTCCGCTGGAGCGCGATGACGTCTCCGCGCGCGACCCGCACGGCCCGCCACATCGGCACGGGCTCGCCGTTGAGGGTGGGTGCCTGATCGGCGCCGGTGACCGCGATCACCGTCTCGGCGAGCACCCGGAGCTTGAGGCCGAAGAGCAGCGCCTCGAGTCCCGCGTCGCCGGGCCGTCGGCCGACGAGGTAACGCTCGCCAGGATCGTTGCCGACCAGCAGGTTCGCGAGGCCCAGCGCGAAGCGATCCGCGGGCCCGGAGGGCGGCATCCCCGTCGCCAGGTAACCCGGACGTCCGAGGTCCTGGATCGTCGTGTGCAGCCCGCCGTCGAGCACCTCGAACGTCACGGCCCGTCGCGCTCCGTGGGCACCCGGAAGGTCTCCTCGCGGATCTCGTACTGGTACGTTCCGGTCTCGACTTGCCGGCGGATTTCCCAGTACCTCGCCTCGTCGATCGGCACGTAAGTGTGCCGGTCGCCGACCCGGGGGAGCACCGGGCCGTCGCGGAACGCCGGATTGCGCTGGGTCGGATCATACAGCTCGAGCGGTGTTCGACCGAGGAGCTGGTAGCCTCCCGGGCTAGCCACGGGGTAGAAGGACGTCAACTGGCCGGCGATGCAGACGATGCGCTCGGGCGTCCACTTCCTGGGCCGCAGGTACTTCGGCGCCGTGAGCGCCTTCGCGGGATCCAGCGGCATCGCCTGGTAGCACGCCGGGGTGAAGCCGACGGCCGACACCCAGTGCTCGGTGCCCGAGTGGGTCCGGATCACCTGGTCGACCGTCATCCGGTTCAACTCGGCCAGATAGTCCAGGTTGTGCGGGGCGCCGTGGGCCGCGGCGCACTCGCGGGACCAGGGGTCGCCGTACCAGACCGGGATGGTGACCCGCCGCGACGGCAGCTCGGTGATCGCGCCCGTGGCGGCTTCGATCTCCTCGATCCTCGCCACGAGCCGCTCGTGGGTGATGGTGAACGGATCGAAGACGACGCCGAGGGACCGATTGGTGAGAATCGTCTCCGTCACGCCCGGGATGGGACACGCCCGGAGCGCGAGATCGAGCGCGATCACGCGGAAGTTCAGGGACAGGTTCAGCTCGTCCCCGAACTCGACAGTCAGATACAGATCGCCGAGCGGCCGATAGATCGCCCTGTCGTAGCGCACGTTCCGTCAGAGGGCCCGGTCGACGAACTCCCGGTTGAAGACCTTGACCGGCACCCGCGCGAACTCCGCGAGCGCCTCCGCCAGATGCCGGGCGAAGCGCCGGAGCGCCTCGTCGCCCTTCTCCCGGGTCGCCGTGAACGGGTTGCCGATGCAGCCGCTCGGGGAGAACTCTCGGTGGTCCATCGGGAAGACGAAGTACTGGTAGCCCTGGAACTCGACGTCCGGCGCGCCGTCCTGCTTGACGAACGCGCCGGGCAGCCACTCGGGCGTCCGGGTGCGCTCGCGGATCGCGCGGTCCATCCGCACCAGGCGCGCGTCGTGGGCGAGGACCTGGGACGTCTCCAGCTCGCTGCCGTGCCAGCCCGGCGTCTCGGCCTCCGGGTTCTCGAGGAGCCCCTTGAGGAACCCCATGTACCGCTCGGCGTAGGCCTTGTAGTAGCCGACGAACGCGCCCGTCTCGTACTTGAGCTTCCGCAGCACGGGGTCGATCACCTTGACGTTCGACCCGTGGCCGGCCACGAAGATCAGCCGGTTGAAGCCGTGGTGGATGAGACTTCGGGCGATGTCGTGGCAGACCGCCTGGAACGTGCTGGCCCGCAGCGTGATCGTGCCGAGCCCCTCGCCGACGTGGCCGAGGTGCTGGGGTGAGTAGCCGGCCCACATGACCGGCGTGTAGAGCACCTCCGCCTGCTCCGCCGCGCGCCGCGACACCTCGAGCGCGGTGATCGTGTCCGTGCTGAGCGGCAGGTGGCGGCCGTGCTGCTCGAGGCTCGCCACGGGGACGAGCACGGTGTCCTTCTCCCGCAGGTATTCCTGGATGTCGACCCACGAGAGGTCGCCGAGGCAGTACGACGGAAAGTCGAACTTGGGCATGGGCGGATCTCCTTCAGCGCGCGCGGATTCGAGCGTTCACGACACGGCTCCGTTCGGACTCCGATCCGGGTCCTCCTGCATCAGCCCCTGGAAGAGGGCGAGCACCGTCTCCGCGAACACGGGGGCGTTGATGTGGGCGGCGACCTCGACGACCGGGATGTCGCGGCGCAGGTGGTCCCGCAGCGCCACCCGGAACGCGGCGTCGGCCTCCGGGTCGTGGAAGACGCCTCCCGGCGTGTTCGGAATCGACAGCCCCTGGAGCGGGACCGCGACGACGACCGGACCCCGGCAGGCGTTCAGCTTGCCCGCCATGAGGCGCGCGACCTCGACCATCTCGTCGCGGCTCGCGCGCACCAGGGTGAGGGCGGGGTTGTGATGGTACTGGGGCCGGCCGCGCCAGCGCTCCGGCACGGACTCCCGCGGTCCCGTGACGAAGAAGTCGACGCACCCGGGGACGACGACCTGGGGCACGCCGTGGCGCGCCGCGGCCTCCAGGCGGTGCGGGCCGGCGGCGTGATAGCCGCCGACGAGCTGGTCGGTCAGCTCGTCGGTCGTGAAGTCGATGACGCCGACGAACGTGCCGTCGGCGATCATCTCCTCCAGGCACTGCCCGCCCACCCCGTTGGAGTGGAAGACCACGGGGACGAAGCCCGCCGCCTCGAGCCCGTCGGCGATCCGCGTCACCGCCGGCGTGGTGTTGCCCAGCATCGTCAGGCCGACGAGACGGTCCTGGCCGGCCGCGGGCCGCCGCGCCGCGCGCGCCCGCACCATCCCCGCGATGGCGCCGGCGGCGTTGTCGAAGATCGGCCGGCTCACCGGGTTCAGCCCCAGGATGTCCACCACCGAGTGCAGGAGCAGCACGTCGCGCAGCCCGACGAAAGGGTCGAAGACCCGCTGGCCGGCGGCCACAGGGGTCACGATGAGCTTCGGCAGCCCGAGCGGCAGGGCCTGCACGGCGCGGGCTGCCATCACGGCGCCCTCCGCGCCGCCGAGCGCGATGACGCCCGCGCAGCGCCCCTGCCGGTAGAGATCGGCCAGCACGCGGGAGAGCCCCCGGGCCATGACCTCGACGGCGGCCCCGCGGGTTCCGGAGGCCCGGACGGCCTCGAGCGTCGTGCCCGCCGCCCGGGCGACGCTCGCGTGATCGATGTCGGGGGTGATGCCCCGGGGCTCGCCGAGCACGCCCCCGTCCACGACGAGCACGTCGAGGCCCTCCTCGCGGATCCGCGCGGCCACGTACGCGGTCTCGCGTCCCTTGGTGTCGAGCGTGCTCACGACGACCACTGGCTGCCCGGGACCTCTCGGGACGTCGTCTCGCATACGTCTCCCTGACGTCGCAGCAACAGCACAAATCGTTCCAGGCCTGCGGCGTCTGTAGAAACAGGGCATTGCCTACGGCCGGGGGGTTGCAAACGCATTCGACGTCTTTCACTCCTGAAATCCTCCGGCCGCCCTCCCGCGCCGCGGGAGCCGGCGGATCCCGGCGAACCCTGCGGACTGCAATCCGAATCCCGTTCCCGCGGCCGATGCCGCGCCGTGGCACGTCGATTGCCTCTCACGGCACCCCGGGGAGCATCGGCATCGCCGTGTGTGGACCGAGCGTGACAAGCCGAGCCGTGCCAGACAGCACCATCAACCGGAGGAGGTCCGCATGACACGACCCAACAGAGCCGTGGAGGATCCGAGCCTCAAGTTCGAGTGGCCCGTGCTCGAGGAGTACGAGGGCCGCGTGCCGTTCGGCACCCAGTCCGTGGACTGGGAAGAGCGCATCAATATGGACCGGATGCGGCGCTACCGCATGCGCCGGGTCAAGCAGCAGATGGAGCGGATGAAGCTGGGTGCCATCCTCTCGGTCAACGAGTGGAACATGCGCTACATGACCTCGACCTGGAACGCGTACTGGACGACGCCGGCGTCGGGGCTCCGCTACGCGCTGTTCCCCGCGACCAAGGACAGCCCCATCCTGTACGAGCAGGGCGAGATCGGGTACCACGCCCGGCAGATGGCGCCGTGGCTCGACAAGGTCAAGGTGGCGATCACGGGCGCCGGCTGGATCGGGCGCGTGATGGGGCCCGCGGGCCACGAGCAGCAGCTCAAGAAGTTCTGCCAGCAGATCGCCGACGACCTCAAGGAGGCCGGGGTCGAGAAGGAGACCCTGGCGATGGACACCTGGGACCCGGGCCTGGTCGCCGAGTTCCAGCGGCTCGGCATCAAGGTGAGCCCGGACGGCGCCGCGGCGATGCTCGAGGCCCGCAGGATCAAGAACCGGGACGAGATCGAGTGCCTGCGCACGGCCGCGACCATCTCCGACGCGATGTTCGGCGCGGTCGCCCGCGCGATCCGGCCGGGCGTCAAGGAGAGCGAGCTCTGCGGGATCGCGCACAAGACCGCGTACGACCTCGGCGCCCGCATCTACTCGGGCGTGTTCGTGACGTCGGGGCCGTTCGCCTGGCCGAATCCCCGGGACGAGAGCGACCGCATCATCCGTGCCGGCGACGTCCTGTACATGGACACCTACAACACCTCGTACATGGGCTACAAGACGTGCGTGTACCGGACGTACAGCTGCGGGAAGGCGTCGCAGGAGGCCAAGGACGACTACCGGCTGGCGCTGGACTGGCTGTACGACGCGATCAACATCATCCGGGCCGGCGTGACGACCCGGGAGATCGCCGAGAAGTGGCCGTCGGGACCCGAGGTGTGGAAGGACATCCACGTGATCAGCGAGGACCAGACGGCGGGCAGCAACTGGGCGCACGGCATCGGGCTGACGCTCTACGAGCCGCCGATCATCTGGCGCGAGGTGTCCCTCAACCCGCCCGACATCGCGCTCGAGGAGAACATGACGTTCGCGATCGAGACCCAGCACGGCCGGCCCGGCAAGCACGGCGTGCGCATCGAGGAGATGGTCCGGGTCACCAAGAGCGGCGTGGAAGTGATGACGAAGTTCCCGGTGGAGGAGATTCTCGAGGTCCCGCTGGTGTGAGGTCATGGGGGGCTCCGGGCGCCCCCCAAGCCCCCCACTGTTCGGGGCGCCCCGGCGTCGCCGGGGCGCCCCTCGACCGCGCGCCGGGCTATCCCCGCCGCACCCGGGCGACCTGCACCTGGTGCTTGCGGAGCTTGCGCCAGAGCGTCGGAATGCTGATGCCGAGCCTCGCCGCGGTTTCCCGCATGGTCCGGCACTGGTCCAGGGACTCGCGCAGGACCCGCGCCTCGAACTGGTCGAGCATCTCGCCGAGCCCGGCCACCGCGCCGAGCGGGACGGGCGCGTCGCGCCGGGGCGTCTCGAAGGCGCACAGGTTCAGGTAGGCGACCTGGATGACCTCCCCGTCGGAGAGGATCACCAGGCGCTCGAGGATGTTCTCGAGCTCCCGGACGTTGCCGGGGTAGTGGTAGTCGGTGAGCGCCTGGAGGACCTCGGGCGCCAGCCGCTTGCGCACCCCGTACTTGCGACCGAGCGACTCGAGGAACGTCGTGATCATCACGGGGACGTCCTCGGCGCGCTCGCGCAGGGGCGGGATCCTGAGCGGGACGACGTTCAGGCGGAAGTAGAGCTCCTCGCGGAACCTCCCCTCGGCGACCATCGTCTTGAGATCGCGGCTGGTCGCCGCGACGAGCCGCGCGTTGATCGCGACGGAGTGGCGGCCGCCGAGACGCTGGACGCGCTTCTCCTCGATCACGTTCAGGAGCTTGACCTGGAGGTTCAGGCTCAGCTCGCCGACCTCGTCGAGGAAGATCGTCCCGTTCTGGGCCAGCTCGAACTGGCCGGCCTTGCCGGTCGTGAGCGCGCCCGTGAAGGCGCCGCGCTCGTAGCCGAACAGCTCCGATTCCACGAGCGGCTCGGGGATCGCCCCGCAGTTGAGGTGCACGAACGGCCCGTCGCGCTGGGGGCCGGCGTCGTGGATCAGCCGGGCGAAGCGCCCCTTGCCCACGCCCGACTCGCCGAGGATCAGCACGGGGGAGTCGTACCGGGCGGCCTTGAGCGCGGACCAGAGGCAGCGGCGCATCTTGTCGCTGTGGATCACGAGGTTGAAGGTCGGCAGGTCGGCGTACTCGGGGCTCAGGAAGATCGACGTATTGGGGTCGCCGGCGACCGCATCCTCGCCCAGGCGCTCCCGGAGTTTGTTGAGCTGCGTGATGTCGCGGACGTTCACGATGACGAGGGCGAGCTGGCCGTCCTCGTCGAAGATGGGCGTGCCCGTCACGAGGGCGGTGCTTCCGGTGGCGTACGAGTGCATCATCGTGATCGGGATCCGGCGCTTGATGACCTCCATGCTGACGGTGTGCTTGAGCACGCCCTTCTTGACGAGCGCCGGAAGGCTCTGGCCGACGATCTCCTCCTCGCGCAGCCCGGAGATCCGCGTGTAGGCCTTGTTGACCTTCAGCACCGTGCCCTGGGCGTCCGAGACGACG